>Ga0208684_1000013_pt1 | contig 227753 bp, 196 predicted proteins | sample MalvireepMed_b05_FD_184245 | JGI IMG/M metagenome (GOLD analysis project Ga0208684, IMG submission 184245) | Marine viral communities from the Global Malaspina Expedition - Malaspina viral metaG DeepMed_b05 (SPAdes) (version 2) | ecosystem: Environmental > Aquatic > Marine > Oceanic | place... | reverse complement strand
CAGGTGATACCTGACGATGACCATGACAGATGAAGTTAGGAGGTTTAGCTTAGGGAGTTGGACTGACTGCTAGCGCAGCCAGCGAATAACTATTACCTATTGACAGGAGTTGGGCTCATATGTGTTATGTGCGCTTATAAACAACCTAGCCACCTTTGCCTGATAACAATTTTTGACTAACTCCCTTAATATATGGACCGACGCCATTAGACCAATTTAGATCGAATGGAGCCGGCTCATAGCTTGCAATAAATAGCTTTATGAAAGTGGTGTTGTCATCAAATTCATAAACTATTAAATCAGCGCACGGTTTAATTTTATCTTCGCCGAAGTACATCTGTGACACTAGGTAATTACATGATTCTTCCCAACCATGTGCGAGAACTGATGTTGACGAAACAATCGACACAGTTTCGTTTGGGACGGTTTTTCCAATTATTATGCTCGCTTTATCTATAGCTTCTTGAATAGAGCCTTTGGTCAAAGTATAAAATTCGTCTTTGGTCATACTTTTCCTCGAAGCATATAACTTTCCAATAACGGGCGCAGACATGTGGGGCATAATGGCGAAGCCGCCCTGCGTGTATGCGTCCCAGCCCGCCTGCGGGCGACATAATTTTTTTGTTATATGCCATTAGCCCAACCATTCTGCGAGTGCATCAGATGAAGAGAAACCAAGCATTTGAAGATTTTCAGCAGAATCACCGTAAGCCAAAGCGAATTCATTTTTATTGTCCAATGTGACCAACCAATTGTCATTCCATCTGGCAACCGCCCAAACAGTTTCCAATTTGTATGTCTCGAAATCATATTCGGGAAAACATGCTGAAGTTACCTTGGCTTTTACAGGTGATATGACGTATTTCAATAAATTCGCCTTACATTCTTCAACGTACTCTTCATAAGTCCGTCCCTTTGGGGTAATTAGCTGCGGTTCTTTTTCAAAAGAAACCTTTAACTTTGAAATAACGTCAGATTCAGTCATGGCATATAACGCCCTAATTTGGCGGCACAAACGCGTGGGCTATACTGCGAAGCAGCCCGCGTGTTTGTGTCCCCAACATTTGTTTGTTAGAGGACTTAGTCACCACCGCCTCCATCGCCACCTGATGAATCGCCAGACCAACTATCTTCGCTCCTTCCACCGGTGCGATTCCCACTCGTATTAAAAATGTCTCCCATTATTGGCAAACTAGTATTTTTGCGGCTTGGCCCAAAATTAAACTCTGACGTTTCTTTGCTAGCTATATACCTTTGAGTAGCAAAAACCATTATTCCAACAACGATAATAATGAAAGAAACAACTCTAACCCATGTTTCAGAGTAGTAACCATATATCTGCAACGAGCTTCCGAGAACAATTAGAATAATCCCTACCCAGTTTCGTATTTCCATAAAAGTCCTCTAACTTTCCAATAACGGGCGCAGACATGTGGGGCATAATGGCGCAGTCGCCCCGCGTGTATGCGTCCCAGCGAACGTAGTGAGTGAGTTTATTGGCTTGTTATATGCCTTGTTTATTAAACCTGATGACATCTTTGTGTAATCCATAAGACATGCTCAATCCAAGCGTATCGTTAAAATAGAACTGAATATATCCATTATTGAGCCTAGCTTCCCAGTTACTGATATTGTCGTAGCGAGAAAGGTATAGATTTACTTTTTTCTGTCTCCCAAGGTTCCAAGACCTTCCAATGGGATCGTCGTACCAAGCACTTGAAACAATGCCATTCGTTTCATAAATAGCTACATTGTAAGCTGCATTTGAAATTTTATATTGCCTTTCCTCTTCGGACTCAAAAAAAACGGGACTGCCAATCTTTTTTAATATAGCCAATCCATCTTCTATTGGAATGCCTAAAGGTACGTGAGGGCTTTTGAGTTTTTTAAACCAGATAATGTCCGTATTCCTTTGGCATATAACAGTTTACTCGTCCCCAAACCGTCATGCTAATCCACACCATTTTGGGGCACTTCTCCTTTTTTCTTCTTACAACTCTAAACCATAACCAACAGAGAAATAAAGAAAAATCCGTAATGTCGTTTTTAGCTCATTTATTAAAAACACCAAATCGGCGATCAGGTGCTTTTGGTGTATTTCACGCAAGCCCAGAAAAGAGATATGCCTGTCTTGTTTAGTCACTTGCACCGTTTGAGGTAAAGGTAAAATCCAAGCTTTAACCAATATCCAAGGAACGAAAAACAGAGAAATAATAGTACTGACTAGCAGAAAAAGCCTGATAATTGTTGTTCTTCGGTTATTCGTCATTTAACCCAGGCCATAAAGCGCATCTTTTTTAAATATCAATAAAAGTAGAAACTAAGACAAACAAAAAAACACATACCCTCATTTGCAAACGTAATAATGACTGTCTTGTTTAGTACGTTTGGAGCCTAAAATATGCGAGCTCTCCGTTACTGCATTCTTTCGCATCTTGGTCTGTTGTATAAACACAAATTTGCGATTAGTCTGCGTAAGTCTGTTGGCTGCCCCCATTCAAAAGAATATATTATATGGCTATGGATAGTAATTTCTTCATCTGACTTCCTTGTTTCATTTTAGACTGTTTGCTCGTGACGAAAAGGCGTGTATTCGAACTGAAATATGCCTGTCTTGTTTAGTCAGAATAAAACCGCCCTATAACTGGATCATAGTATCGTGCCTGCATATAAACTAAGCCAGTATTACTGGCTTCAATATAACCCGTATAGCCTGCTTGATCATCATTTGCAGACTCATTATCAAGCGTAATACCAAAGGGCGTATAACGCTCTCGCCAGGCTATTGCTCCATTGCTATTAGTACCTGTTACCAAAACATGCCTGTCTTGTTTAGTATTCTATGCAGAGGTATTCCAATCTGTATAGTGTCCCAAGATAAATCTAATAGTTTTTCATGCTCGATTTCTTGCTTAGTAAAACCTGAGTCTAACCAGATTTGGTAAATTTCCAAGTTCACAGATTCTAATAACTTTCTCTCATTTGGAACATTTTCACTGTGAGCTCTTATTGCATATTCTAGTGGCAGTACGCCATTTAAAAGCGATTTTGTATGGTAATAGATACTATTCTCGACTTTAGGCTTCATAGGGAAACTCCGGAAAGCCCCAAGTGGGCTTTTTTAAAAATGCTATAATATCTAGTATTTACTGGTGTTCAACAGCCCAGGAAACAGTTATGGCTACTAACTTTCAATCAGTGCTCGATAGCATCACCTCTCTCGACTTTACTTGTATTTTGGCTCGTAAAACAGCGTTGTCCGCTCACAATGAACTTTACCACTTCCAAATGGTGATTCATGAGTTTGGAGAAGAACGAGTTTTGCAAGAAACAGCGAATATCCTTCGTACTCGCTACAGATATTCATTTTCAGAGGCATATAATGAAGCCTCTATAAGAGTAAGAGCACTTTTAGAGTTATGCGGAGGCGATAAAACATTTCGTACGGTTCGAGATAACCTCAGAACTTAAAGTTTTAATGGCTATGGTGCAGCGCTCTATAGCCATTACTTATAAACTAACATTGAACTCGGAGGTACTCAGGGCACATAACGCCTCAATAACCGGCGCCAAAGGCGCGTAGTTAATTGATTTGTATGGATAATTCTTCCCTAGATACACCGACATTCCTTTTCGAAGATGGGTAAAGTGAGGCCCAGACTTTGGCTGCAACCAAAGTTGGCTGTGTAGTAGTTCGACGATTGGGTGGCTCCTCATTTGAGAGACCGATAACAAACTCGAACGCTACACGGTACTCCAAGCAACATACTCGAATAGTCGACTGGGCCCCGAGCTCGCATTTAGCAAACCAGAGTTAGCTTATTATGAATAAAACCGTAGTGCAAAACATAAACGTGGGCGTAGATACCGGTAAGGATTTTCTCGATATTCATATTCGTCCACTGAATGAATATTTCAAAGTCAGGGACACAAACATGCCTGTCTTGTTAAGTAATAAACATGCCTGTCTTATTTAGTCTTTCAAAAATTACCCCCAAGATGAATTTGCGACGGAGGAGCACAGCCTGCTGTTTTGTGTCCTTTGTTTGACGGCCTTGTTAGGCATTTACGAAACCAACATATTTAAACTCAGTTGCTCGCTTCTCTGACTTTTCATGTGCTTGGAGTATAATCGGAGTCTCTAGTGTTTTATTTTCGTTATACTCAACAACTAATGTCCAATTATTTAACGAAACTCCCTCCCAACCATCGGGTAAACGCTCACCAGCAATATAGCCACATAAAGTAACTTGTAAAATAGATTTTTCTTCAAAAGTGCGAGGGAAATTAGGTAATGAAGCTTTTTCTTTAAGTGATTGTTCCATTTGAGCCAAATCCTGCGCCAATAAGTCTTCATGATCTAATTCAACAAAATATAAATCAGCTCTTTGTTCCCATTTTTCCCCAAGCCCAAGTGGCTCTTTATATTTAAGTTTAATGCTTTTAATTAAAACCTTTTTGCCAAAGAAAAGCTCAAAGTCTATTTTAATACCATAGTCTATCCATTCACGATAACAGCGTATTTTTGGTGAAATAATATTTATTAAAACTTCACGTTCTTTAACAGAATTTTCATTTGATTTTTTGCGAGCAAACCAGTGATTAAAGCTTGCAATAAGAACCAAAACAGAAGAAATAATTATTATGATTGGCTCCATATGACTATCAGGGTTAAAGTACCAATAAATAGCTGCCCCAATAATAATAAGGCTAAATAAGACTCTAACGATAACCACTGAATTCTCCTAATTGCCTAACAGCTTACTCGTCCCCAAACCGTCATGCTATTCAACACAACTCTGGGGCACTTCTCCCTGTTACTTCTCACTACTCTAAACCATAACCAGCAGAGAAATAAAGAGAAAACGGTACTGCCGTTTATCACCCTCATTATAGAAAACAAATCAGCACACAACAGCTAATACTGCATCCCCCCTACAAAAACAAAAAAGCCAGCACAAGCTGGCTTTCACAACACAAAAACAAATCTCGTACTAACTAAAAACTACTTTCCCTGCCTAGCAGCCAACTTCTCCAACTGCTCATCAGTAGCGGGAAGCTGGTGCTTCTCTTTCCACTCTGAATACGGCATTTTGTATACCATTTCACGTGCGGCTTCGTAGTCGATATCAGCGCCCTGCTCGCTTGCAGCGGCCGAATACCATTTTGCTAAGCAGTTACGGCAGAAATCCGCCAAAATCATCAGGTCAATGTTCTGAACGTCTTTATTCGCGTCTAAATGTTCTACTAAGCGGCGGAATACCGCTGCTTCTACTTCGGTTTGCGTTTGCTTATCCATTGTTTAGTACCTCTAAAAAAGCGTTTTTCGTTATGGCTTAAACGTGTGGGTTAACAAGTAAAAACCCAACCCGCAATCTCTTTTAAAACCTAAAACGAAAAAAGGGAGCCAAGCTCCCTTTTTACTTAAACATAACTAACTAGGTTTAAAACCTAATCGGCATTACTCTGCGTCGTCAGACTTAGGCGCAGGCTTTTCTAGAAGCTCTTTAATGCTTAAACGTACACGGTTCTGGCGGTCGATTTCCATAACCTTAACGTCAACCATTTCACCTTCTTTAAGGTAGTCAGTAACCTTGTTCACACGCTCGTGAGCGATTTGTGAAATGTGAACAAGACCTTCTTTACCTGGAAGTACTTCTACGAACGCACCGAAGTCTACAATACGTGTAATCTTACCGTTGTAAGTCTTACCAACTTCAATTTCAGCGGTTACTTGCTCAATCTTGCCAATAGCGATGTCTGCTTTCGCACGCTCTGTCGCGAAGATTTTGATAGTACCGTCGTCTTCAATCTCGATGTTAGTGTCAGACTCTTCAGTAATTTGGCGGATCATTGCGCCGCCTTTACCGATAACGTCACGAATCTTGTCTTGGTCAATCTTCATTGTGTAAATGCGTGGAGCAAATTCACTTAGCTCTTCACGGTGACCGCCAATCGCTTCGTCCATTACGTTAAGAATGTGCAAACGTGCTTCTTTTGCTTGTTTAAGCGCAATTTGCATGATTTCTTTAGTAATACCTTCAATCTTAATGTCCATTTGAAGTGCAGTAATACCGTCGGTAGTACCCGCTACTTTAAAGTCCATGTCGCCAAGGTGATCTTCGTCACCAAGGATGTCTGAAAGTACAACAAAGTTGTCGTCACTCTTAACTAGGCCCATTGCGATACCCGCAACAGACGCTTTAATTGGAACACCCGCATCCATAAGCGCTAGTGAAGTACCACATACCGACGCCATTGAAGATGAACCGTTTGATTCTGTGATTTCAGAAACCACACGTACTACGTACGGGAATTCTTCTTCACTTGGCATTACTGCTTGAATACCACGCTTCGCTAGACGACCGTGACCAATTTCACGACGCTTAGGCGAACCAATCATTCCGGTTTCACCAACACAGTATGGAGGGAAGTTGTAGTGAAGCATGAAACGGCTGTCGCGCTTACCTTGAAGCTCGTCAATCATCTGTGCGTCACGCTCTGTACCAAGAGTCGCTGCAACAATTGCCTGAGTCTCACCACGAGTAAATAGTGCAGAGCCGTGAGTACGAGGAAGAATACCTGTTGCTACGTCTAGTGCACGAATCATTGCAGGCTCACGACCGTCGATACGTGGCGCGCCAGAAAGGATGCGTGAACGTACAACGTCAGATTCAAGATCGTGAAGAAGATCTAGTACTTCTTTCTTGTCTTGTTCTTCGTCTTCAGCAAGGATAGCTTCAAGTGCTTTCTCAGTTACTGCCGTTACTGCGTCTTTACGCTCTAACTTGTCAGAAATCTGGTAAGCCGCTGTCATTTCAGCTTCAGCTAGTGCTTTAACTTTGTCTTTAAGCGCAGTGTTTTCTGCTTCTGGTGCCCAGTCCCACTTCTCAGTGCCAACTTCAGCAGCAAATTCGTTAACCGCGCTAACGACGGTTTGAAGTTGCTCGTGACCGAACATTACCGCACCTAGCATAGTTTCTTCAGAAAGCACGTCAGCTTCTGATTCAACCATAAGTACTGCACCTTCAGTACCCGCAACAACAAGGTCAAGCTGGCTTTCAGCTTGCTCTTCTGCGCGTGTATTTAGAATGTATTCGCCGTTGCTGAAACCAACACGTGCCGCACCAATTGGGCCGTTGAATGGAATACCAGAGATAGCAAGGGCTGCAGAAGTACCAATCATAGAGATGATGTCTGTGGGGATATCTGGGTTAGCAGACATTACAGTAACAACAACTTGTACTTCGTTTTTGAAGCCTTCTGGGAATAATGGGCGAATGGGGCGGTCGATAAGACGCGCAGTCAATGTTTCGCCTTCAGATGGACGACCTTCACGCTTGAAGAAACCACCTGGGATTTTACCCGCAGCGTATGCTTTTTCTTGGTAGTTAACTGTTAGAGGGAAGAAGTCTTGATCTGGCTTGGCTTCTTTTTTACCAACTACTGTTACCAGTACAGACGTGTCGTCCATGCTCGCAAGAACCGCAGCTGTCGCCTGACGAGCAATTACACCCGTCTCTAGAGTTACAGTATGCTGTCCATACTGAAATGATTTAGTAATAGGAGTCACTATTTGTCCTTTAATTTCAATCTTTATTTTATCGCTTTTAAACGCGGCGCATAGTATAACTTTGAAGTGGCGTTAATGCCATTCCCAAATGCAGCCCCACGTGGAATTTGTCGCATTATTTTGTAATCAACTCGGTAATTTACCGCTACCACCTATAGCACCATGACTATATGAAATATCTTTGAAATTTCAAATATTGACTATATTTTCATCATACTGACATAAAACAGCGTATGCTAGAACAAAACGTAAGCTAAACAAGAACGCACATGTCATCTTACATAAAGGTTACAGTAAGCGTATTTATCACAATAAGAACGTCTAATATTAAGGCTTGTTGACCCTTGCACTAGATTAATGGTCACCAGCCTCAAGTGTGCTAAAGGAGATAACCATGTTGGTACTTCGACTTAACAAAGCAGGCATGCCACAAGAGTGGATAGATGTTGAACACGCCGCAAAGCTTTACAGTCAAGATAAGGTGTTGTTTGAACTAGGTAGTGATGGGATAACGCTTAAAGGGGGGTGGAATCACCAAGGGTTGCAAAGTCAACTAACCCTTTCAAGCATAATTGCCTGTGATGGAAAAGTTACTGACCTGTCGGGTAAAGTGGCGCTCACTAATCGGTATTTGTTCCGCCGCGACAGTTATCTATGTATGTACTGTGGCCAAACATTCACGCCCAAACAGCTAACTCGCGACCATATTATCCCCCGCTCTCGCGGCGGGAAAGACGTGTGGACGAATGTAGCTACCGCCTGCCAGCGCTGTAACCATGCCAAAGGGGCTAAAACGCCTGAAGAGGCCAATATGCCGCTTTTAGCCGTGCCATTTAGACCTAACGTTTACGAGCGATTCTATTTAATGAACAGGCGCATATTAGCCGACCAAATGGCATTTTTAGAAGGGCACTTTTCTCATCAACGAAATTGGACATGCCACGAATAACAGGCAGCGGCCGGAGTTGATCAACCGACCGCCCTCAAATGCGTTTTTATAAGCCTGTACTTGACGTCGTTTGTTGGTCTGTTGTCGTCGCAGACGGGGAAATGTTGGTGTTAAATTCGCTTTGTTGTTGCATTAACATCGCTTGTTCTTCCTTTTGCGCTCTAAACCACAGGCTTAGCCAATCTGAACACATCTTGTGTTCAAGTTCATGAGCTTCCGCAGTTGGGCAAAACAAACTCACCTTTACCACTACTTTGGCTAGTTCGTTCGTTTTGATTTCCACTTCTGGGTCAATACGAATAAACTCTTGTTCTAAATGACGTTCAATCAGGCCTTTATAGCGCTCTGCTACGTCGCGAAAGTATTCGCAATGAGCTTGTGCGCGAGCGTGAAACGCCGGTAACAAGCTATAGGCATTGACTGTAGGCTCATTCACTATTTCAAAAGAGTGGAGACGATAACGACGCATAAAGTTAAGGTTGCGTACGGTTTGGGTTACGAGCTGGCTATTAGGCACATACACGTGCTTTCCTGTGTAGTTGAAGGTCTCGGGATCAACTTCTAGCAACGCCGTTTTAGCCCAGTCCATTTCCACCACTTCACCAATAATATTATTCATTTGGATCCAGTCCCCTACTCTAAAGGGCCGGGCGCCAAGGTAATAAATGAAACCCATGAAGCACTGAATAAACTCGCGGGTAGCAAGCACAATTGCAACCATGAATGCAGCGATAGATATAGCAAGCGTTTGTATTTCAGAGCTCCACACCATCATCAATACAATGATGATAAAGGCGTTCCCTAACTGCTCTAAAATATTAATCTGGTTTCTTCTATCTTCCCCGCGCTGAGAGCTGATGCGCCTTATCAGCAACAGCATACCTTTTTTGATGAAGTGCAATACAATTAAAAGTAGTAGTGATGTTAGCAGTTTATACTCATTGGCAAACGCAATAAGCTGATTCCATAACTGCGTGGGGTCTATCACAATCTCCATGTATGCTCCGTCTGTGCTACGAGGGTAAATCTTTGAATAAAAATAAAAAAGCGCCGACGAATGTCAGCGCTTTTTATTATGAAGCATGTAAACTCGTGGCACAATGCCGACCAGTTATAACTGCAGTCATTTAGTCACGAATTTGTCCTTCACCGTTCACAAGGTACTTCTCTGAAGTCAGTGACTCTAAGCCCATTGGGCCGTAAGCATGCAGTTTGGTTGTAGCGATACCAATTTCCGCACCTAAACCAAGCTGGCTACCGTCAGAGAAACGAGAAGAAGCGTTTACCATTACCACACTCGCGTCTACCGCGCGCTGGAACAGCTTACCTTTCTCGGCATCTTCGGTAATGATAACCTCGGTGTGGTTACTACCGAACTGAGCAATATGGTCTACTGCCCCTTCGAAGTCATCTACAACGCGAATTGCGATTTCTAAACCTAGGTACTCTTCACCGTATGCGTCTTCTGCAATTACGTCAGCGCCATCGAAATATTGGCTACCTTTTTTGTTAACGTGAACCTTCACGCCTTTTTCTTTGAAGGCATCGGCCACTTTAGGTAAGAAATCACCCGCTACCGCTTGGTGAACGACTAAACCTTCTAGAGCATTACACACACCAGTACGCTGTGTTTTACCGTTTAGAAGAATGGCTAACGCCTTTTCTAAATCAGCGTCTTTATCCACGTATAAATGACACACGCCTTTAAAGTGCTGAATTACTGGCACTTTTGCGTTATCAGTAACGTAATTAATAAGACCTTCACCACCACGAGGGATAATTACGTCGATGTAATCACGCTGCTCCATCAACTCTTGCATAAGCGCACGATCTGGATTTGGAACCACGGTTACCAAAGCTTTCGGCAAGTTGTGCTTTTCGAGTACGTCTTGCATTAACTCAGCAATGGCTAAGCTGGTATCAAGCGCTTCTTTACCACCACGTAATATAACTGCATTACCCGATTTGAAGCACAGCGCGCCTGCATCGGCAGTAACATTAGGTCGTGCTTCGTAAATCATGCACACAACGCCAAGAGGAATACGCATTTTTTTGATTTCGATACCGTTTGGACGTGTACCGATAACGCGCTCTTTACCTACCGGATCATCAAGCTCTACAATAACTTCAATCCCTTCTGCCATAGATTCGATACGCTCTTCATTAAGAATTAAGCGGTCGATCATTGCAGCGTCTAAATTGTTGTCTTTCGCTCGCGCTACTTCTTTTTCGTTTACTTCAATTATTTTGCTTTTATTTTCACGAATAGCCGCGGCCATATCAGTTAACACCGCGTTTTTCTGGCTCTCACTTAAAATCGCCAGTGTACGTGCAGCTTTTTTCGCCTGTTGTGCTAACTCTGTAATAATACTCATTCTTTCTCCAGATTTGCTATGTGCTGATCAGAAATAATTGGCCCCGTTTTTTCTTCAAACTCGTGGGCAAATTCGTCGTTTTCCTGATTCGCAATGAAATTCAATAAACAGCTACTGTAATTCGATTTCGCTTTCACTAGCTTAGTACCGTCTTCTTTACGTACTAATATGGTGTCGCCGACCGAGAACTCACCTTTCACATCAATAATTTCGCTGCTGGTAAGCTGCTCTGCGTCGCTGTGTAGAGAGTCATCGAAATCTCCCTCTACTATAACCTCGCCCTGCGCGTTTGACGTATGGCGCATCCAATGCACATTTTCTTGCATTGGCTTGGCGTGAGGTTTGAAATGCGTACCCGGGTTTTCACCCGACAACAGCATGTTAAACGACAGCTCAGTAAAGCCGTTAATAATATATGTATCTATACCATGCGAAACGGCTTTTTCCGCCGCTTCAATTTTTGTGCGCATGCCGCCGGTGCCTACACCGCCTTTAACCGCACCACCAGCCATGTCATAAATGCTTTGGTCGATGGTATCAACCGACTTGAGCATTTTTGCGTCGTCATGTTCGTGGGGGTTCTTATCGTATAACCCATCGATGTCTGAACAGATAATCAGTGCGTCTGCTTCAGCTGCCGACGCTACCATGGCTGACAAGTTATCGTTGTCACCTACTTTCAATTTATCGGTAGTGACCGTGTCGTTCTCGTTCACGATAGGTAGAATATTGTTATCCAATAAGCTAAATATCGTTTCACGGATACTCACGTACCGCTCTCTGTCGCGCAAGTCGGCGTGAGTTAGAAGCATCTGTGCCGAAGGGAAGTCAAACAGTCTGTCCCATGTGGCAATCATTTCGGTTTGGCCTGCAGCTGCCATTGCTTTTTTAACCGCAATATCAGATTTTTCTTGCTCTGGAAACAAATGCGCGCCAGCTGCGACTGAGCCAGAAGACACCAATACTACCTGTGTGCCGTTGGCTCTGCATCGCACGATAAACTGTGCAATACTCAGCAAATAGTGACTGCTACAACCCTGCTGGTTGGGCGATATTAATGCACTACCTACTTTGATGACTACGCGTTTCCAATTAGGATGACTCATAATAAACTTTTTAACCTTAAGATTGTTGATTCGCTAATTCTTCACTGGCTTGCGCAAACGTTGCCTGTACGTTTTTCGATGGGTTCTCGCCGAAACGGCTTACCCCATAAAGTGTTAACGTACTTACCGCAAACCCTGGAATAATTTCATAAATAACGCTGCTTAACGTTTTACCGTCAGCTAAAACCGGGGCATAAATCCAAAACAGCACGGTTACCGCACCACTCACCATACCTGCCATGGCCGCTTTCGCTGTTAGGTCCTTTTTATACAGACAAAACAGGACTAATGGACCAAATGCAGCACCAAAACCGGCCCAAGCGTTACTTACTAAAGATAAAATTGTATTTGACGCGTCCATAGCTAGCAGTAGCGCAACAACTGCAACCCCCGCTACACCATAACGCCCGATTGTTACCGTTTGCTTTTCGCTAAGTGTTTTTTGTGGTGACTTTTTATTCACCAATACGCGATAAATGTCTTCCGTCAATGAACTCGCACTAACAAGTAACTGTGACGAAATTGTACTCATAATCGCTGCCAAAATAGCGGCCATCAAAAAACCACTAATAAGTGGATGAAACAGCAATTGAGAAAAAATAATAAAAATTGTTTCAGGGTCGTCTACCGCTAGGCCAAACTGATTGGCATAAGCAATACCGACAAACCCGGTCGCTAAAGCGCCTATGATTGTCACTGTCATCCACGACATGCCAATGTTGCGCGCAGTGCTAATAGCGTTAACAGAACGAATAGCCATAAAGCGAACAATAATGTGTGGCTGACCGAAATAACCTAAGCCCCACCCTAAACTTGATAACAAACCTACGATGGTCAGTGTTTCAAGAGACGCCGAAAAATCCGGTACAGATTGATAAGCTGCACTTGACATCTGCGAAACACTATCGAATTCAGTAAAAGCAACAATTGGCACCAGTACCAGTGCAACGAACATGATACAGCCTTGAACGAAGTCGGTAAGACTTACCGCTAGGAAGCCGCCTAGCAATGTGTAAGACACCACCACACCCAGCGTGATAAACAAGCCAAGTTGATAGTCTACTGAAAATGCACTTTCAAAAAGCTTCCCGCCCGCTACAAGTCCTGCTGACGTATACAATGTAAAAAACAGTACAATAATTACCGCAGAGACAATGCGTAAGCTCGCGTTGGGCGTATTAAAGCGTTTTGCAAAAAACTCCGGCACGGTTAACGAGTCGTCAGCTACTTCGGTATAAACACGGAGTTTAGGCGCGACTAAGAGATAATTGGCTAATGCACCTGCTACTAGCCCTATTGCAATGTAAACGGCATCGAAACCGGTTAAATACATTGCGCCAGGAAGGCCCATTAACATCCAACCTGACATGTCAGATGCACCCGCTGATAGCGCGGTAACTTGAGGGCTTACTTGTCGCCCTCCTAAGATGTAACCAGAAATATCACTGGTAGATTGTCGGTAAGCAAACAACCCTATCCCTAGCATTGCGATAAAATATACTGCTAGTGACAGGTAACTTTCCATTGGCATAACGTGGGTTATTTCCTCTATTGCTCTCGAAAACTCTATATTGATTATTGCGAGAGGTCGCTAAAGACCTTTAAATGAAATTAGTGCGTTTGCCTGTGTGAGTAACAAAGGCGCCTTTCAAAAACGCTTTAGTAAAAAACCGTTTTAGAAATTTTTAAACGCAAAATTCAATCGAGCAATAATCATTAGAGTTCAAACAATATAAGGATTTGAAAAAATATTTCAAGTTTAATTTTTATACAACTTAATTTAAAGCACATTCATAGGCTTTTCTGTGCCAACAATGTTTCACATAACATTTCACTTTTTATAAATTAAATAACCTTTACTATTCAACATGCTACAAAGTTAGCGCAAGGCATGAAACATATTAACTTTGTGCGAAATGGTTATAAATCGCCTCACTTTACTTCCAGCTAAAACATTTTTAGGGTAAACCCATCACACATTGCTCTTAGTAGAAATAACATCCAAAAGAAGCTTTTCTACAGGCAGTAAGTGCGTAATATGTGTACAATCTTCACCAGCCAGCGATCGCACACGATTTAGCGTCTTTTCGAAAGCTTCCCTCTGGTTTTTAATAGCAAATAGTTTCGGGTGAATATAATATTTTCTGCAAACCGCTGGCGTATTGCCTAGTTCAGCTGATACGGTTTTACTTAATGTGCTTTCCCACTTTTTAGTTTTTGAACTTGCTACACGTTCATATACGTTGGGCATCACCGTTAGGGCAAAACGGCTCGACGCCCAAGTCCTAAAGTCCTTACAACTAAATTGTTCGCTCAGCTTCTCATGTATAAACGCGTTCACATCTTCGCTCGTTACATCGTGCCATTGTTTACGGTTATCTTGATAGCGAAATAAGCAATAACCTTGTTGTTGTGCGCAATCACATATTAAAGACGCCAATTCTGGGTCATTCACTTTCAGGGTTCGCGGTTTCCCATGTTTCCCTATGTACGCAAGTTCTACACTGTCGTCGCACTGCGCCTGAACGTGTTTGCGTCGCAGCGTCGTAAGCCCATAGGTGTTGTTCTCTTTACTGTACTGCGTATTCCCTACCCTAGCGCCAGTGTAGTCTAATAAAAGACAAACAAGCGCGCATGCACGCTCTAGCGTCCAGGAAGATTGAGAAATGAGAGAAATGCAATGCTCTCGAAACGCTGGAAGGGCATTGCCAAAAGCAATCAACCGCTCAAACTTTTGTACCTGCTGTTGCTCATGCCACTTCTCATGATAAATGTATTGCTTACGGCCTTTTTCATCGTATCCAATCGCCTGAACACTCGCCTTACTGTCGCGGCTGATAAAGGTATCTCGCCAATTCGGTGGGATAACTAGTTTCTTTATGCGGTTTATCACACGTTGACCAGTAACTTTCTTACCACTGGCGTACCGATAGTAAAAACGTTTATTTCCGCACGCAATGCGCTTAATTGATAGGTGGCTATCATCTTCATGCACATTACAATAGCCTTTTATCCGTTTCTTCAAAGCATTCCCCTTTAGCGCGTTCCGTATTAATACAGGTTTATGGTTTTATGAACCGTATGATTGTGAATACAAATTACAAGTTATACAGAAGAATTGATCACATCATCTTTTAACAGTGCGCCTGCTTTTGATTATTACTCGCTAAATACGCTGTAACATTTTTTCACTGCCCGTGTAAAATTATCTCAATAAGGTAATGCTAGCGTTAACTTCCACCCGGCTTAGCGGGTAAATCTCTGTGCGTCCCGCCTAAACTTATACCTAAAAACCTTCTTTAACTTCTTTTAACAATGTAATTAAAGTTGTTGTAAAACAGCTTGTTAAAAGATGCAAACGACAAATTTAAACTAAAGTATAAAGCGTACGATACGTTCATAGGAATGCAACTTGTATAGATAGATACATTAGAGAAAACTTTTAGCTGTTACCGTGTAACGTAAGTCTTTTTACCACTGTGAAACGTTTAGCGAAGAGACGTTGAAACCAGGGTTTGCTAAGCACACGGTTTAAATTGAAGTAAGGATTCAATAATGAGTATTCAAAATTCAGACAATGAAAATTTCAGAGCAAGCGTTGTTTCTAACGATGAACTACAAGTAGCAGCGGTGTTCACTTCTAAACAAAAAGTGAACGAAGTTATCAATATTGTACAAGATGAAACATCAGTGGAAACCTCACAAATTGAAGTGGTGGAAGCGGGCGATGCAAAAATGAGTGAAAAGCTTGAGCGCAACAGTGCATCTATCGGTAAGAGTATGTGGTCGTCTCATTTACTGCTTGGTACTGTAGGCTTAGTTGTCGGGCTAATTGCTGCGTTTCTGCTTACGCAGTTTGGCCCTGCTCTAACGCAGCAAAACCCGCTGTTTACCTATATCGCACTAATAAGCCCGGGCTTATTCATCGGTTTGTTTGTGGCAGGCTTGATTGGACTACGCCCTGACAGAAATGAGGTAATACAGACAGTTCGTCATGCGGTTAGATATGGTAAGGTTGCACTTGTTATTAACTTAAAGAAAACGCAATCGGCTTCGCAAGTCACTAAGCTACTTAAGCAACATTCAGATAATGTTGTCGAGTCTATTCGCTAGTCGGGTTTGTCAGCCACGCTTCACCTTGGTAAAGCAAAGGAACGATTATGCTAAGCCATGCTTATCATGTATTGGATGATAAATGTTAGGTGTTAGATGTTGGGTATAGTGTACGCTACTTAGCAATCATCTTAAGAGGCAATATACGAACCATTGGCGTATATTGCCTTTCGCGTTATTCAAAACCTTATTATTACTGTTGTAGAAACTGGGCATCAATTGTATGGATTTAATATTTTTTGATTTAGACGGGACATTATTGAACAAGTCCTCTCAAATCTCATCGTTTACCAAAGAGACCTTAGCACTACTCGGTGAAAAAGATATCGCCTTTACCGTCGCGACAGGGCGCACTATGCATTCTGCTCAGTTCGTATTAGAGGGGCAGTCTTTCTTGCTGCCTCATATTTACAATAATGGTGTCGCAATTTGGGACCCGTCGGGCAATGCCCTTACGTTAGAAAACCTTTTAGCGCCTAGTGAAGTTAACCTTATTATTGAGCATGCGGTCAAAAACAATATTACGCCATTTATCAATACGGTGAATATGGACAGCCCTAATCACGAGCATGTGATTTATCATTCGACACCTAAATACCAAGTAGAGCGCGATTTAATTGAAAAATATTTTTCTAGAACTAAGGCGAAACTTGACACTATTGAATCACTTCCGGCAACCGCGCATATAACCAATATCAGCATGATTGGAGATGCAGCGCTTGTATACGATATGTATCAACAATTAAACATGCATGATGAACTTATCGCCTACTCTGGCCCAGCAATAGAGGGTGACGAGTACCGTTGGATGGATGTGCACCACAAGTTAGCGAGTAAAGGCAGTGCCGTTGAGCTTTTGAGAAACCAGCTTGGCGCCAGCAATGTGATTTGCTTTGGAGATAGTGACAACGACTTAAGTATGTTTGAACTTGCGGATGAAGCCTACGCCCCATCGAATGCTAAACCTTATATCAAAGACGCAGCAACATCCGTTATTGGCCACCACGATGAAGACGGCATAGCTCGCTTTTTAAGAGAGCGTTTTTCACTCTAGGTAGTGATAGAACGTAAAAGCACCGCTTAGGCGTAAAGTAACGAACACGCTACGCAACTATCGTTATACCGGCCCAGTCGAGATTCTCTAACTGGGCCACTAGCATGAATAATTACCAGTCGATAGGCTCTCGGTCTTTTAGAAATTGACCGTGCGGGCCGCCCTCCTCGATGGTCGCTAACCAAATAGCAGTGTCAGCCCCTTCCTTAGGTGTCTTAGGCGCATCGCTGCCACCCATTCTGGTGTGTACCCAACCTGGTGTCATACTATTAACTTTGACATTGAGCGAGCCGCTATCGGATGCTTCGTCTACCACTGCTGCCATCTTCACTGTTAACGCGTTCAGCGCGGCTTTCGACAACGCATAGCTAAGTGGCCCCTTTAACCCTTCAGCAAAACTACCGTAGCTTGAACTCACGTTAATAATTCTACCAAACCCACGGTCGATCATTTGGGGAAGGGTTTGCTGAATAAGGGTAAGCGGCGCATTCACATTAACTTGCATAGACTTGGCAAGCGTCTCTGCGTTAACCTCATCCCAGGGTGTATCATCTAACACCCCAGCGTTATTGATTAAAATATCTATGGGGCCATACACGGCCTCGGCACGCACAAGGGCGTCTACAATAGCCGTTTCGTTGTCTAAGGGCATTTCTATAATATGAAGGTCTCCGCCAACGGTATCTTTTTTCGCTTCAAGACCTGATTCTTCGTCTCTACACCCCATTAGCACTTTGTAGCCTTTCGAGAGCATTCCCTTTACTATTTCCAAACCTATTCCGCGATTGCCACCGGTAACTAAAACGTTCTTCGTCATTGCCAATACACTCCTTGCTTTCACGCTTGAGACAGTTTTGCCTCAAAACGATTGGATAGATAAAAACAAAGTGGGAACACCACGCTCCACACTAGGGCGATGAAAATATAAGAAAACAGTATGCTCGCACCAAGCTCAACGGCGCCAAATTTAGCGCCGGCAATGTAGCTGAGTGGAGCAAATACAGCGCCTGCGATGGAAGCAAGAACAGGGCGGCCTTTGAACACGGTCAAACTGTGATATACGGTGCCGGCAAACGCAACCCAAAGCAAACTCAGCCAAATAGGAATGGGCCAAAAAGAAAGCAGCGCCTCTGTCTCGTTGAAAATGAAAAGACCACTGTAAGTGAGTAGTGCGTCAACTAGCGTGCCTAACACAAATACCGCGCTCATTAGCTTAATATCTTCAATGCGTTTTGAAGACAAAAAGAGCCAAAGCGCAATCAAGCCCAAAACAGGTATCACGGCTTGGTTCTGAAATAGAATAACGAGCCACCAAACCCCCTGAAACCAGGCGAAGTTTACAACTTTAACTACTGCACTATCTTTCATTTAAAACACTCATATTTTCATTATCAAAGCATACGTTAGCCAGAACGTGTTAGTTCAAACCTATTACCTTAAAAAGTAAACGAAAACACAGTTGGACAAGTATAGATGCATAGGCTATTTACTTTTTCCAATTACAAAGGATGTGTCTAACGTGAAAATGGTGAAGTATTACGTACTAGGTGCAATTGCAGCCTTAGTATTAACGTTTATCTTACCGATAATCGTATTGAAATTGCTGTTTGGATGGGTTGCTTTTTCACTAATAGCAGTAAGTAGCGCCTACTTGCTGAACTACCCTAGCCTCTTTCGTAAACGCGAAGACGGCTCTATTCCATTTTATATTCGCTGGGTTTTCATTCCTTTTCTGTTAGGTACTGGGCTTTACAATGCGTATGCGCGCCGAACAGATAAAGTACCGCCGCTTCAAAAAATCGAGCCCAATTTGTTTTTGGGCTGTCGAATGTCAAGCAAACACGTTCCTTTGCTTAACAAAAATAATATCGACGCTATTTTAGATGTGACAGCTGAATTTGATGGCCTTGACTGGACGGCCTACCAAGAAGATTATCGCTATTTAAATGTTCCCGTGCTGGATCACACAAGCCCCACACCTGAACAGTTAGTATTGGCCATTAACTGGCTAAACCAACAAATATCGGCAAACAAAAATGTGGTTGTTCATTGTGCGCTTGGTCGTGGCCGCTCTGTATTAGTCGTCGCCGCCTATTTGCTTGCGAAGAATCCAGACTTGACCGTAGAGCAAGCACTTTCACAAATAAATCAAATCCGTCAAACAGCAAGGTTGAATAAACGCCAATTGGCATCACTTCAAAAAGTAAGAGACGGCGGGTTGTTGTCACTTCAGAAGAAACTAACGCTTATCGTTAACCCCGTATCAGGTGGTGGAAAATGGGCGCAGTATAAAGAAGATGTATTGTCTCGGCTTAACGAAAAGTTTGAAGTTACCGTAAAAGAAACCACACCGGACGTTGACGGAAAAGCCCTAGCAGAGGCGGCAAGAGATGACGGCGTTGACATTGTAATAGCGTGTGGTGGAGACGGTACCTTAACCGAGGTGGCATCGGCGCTAGTTAATACAAACGTTACCATGGGCATCATCCCTTTTGGTACTGCGAATGCGTTAAGCCAGGTATTGCACGGCTATATCAGTAAAGTAATGCCTGTTAGTACCGCTTGCGACATCATCATCGAAGGGAATACGCTTAACATTGATACCGCCACATGCAACGACCGTGTAATGCTGTTGGTAGCAGCGGTAGGCTTTGAAGAAAAAATGATTTCATCTGCCGACCGTGAAGAAAAAGATATGGGTGGGCAATTCGCCTATTTAAAAGGTTTATGGAACGCCATATCCAACAACGAAAACATGACTTTTAGCGTTGAAATAGAAGGTCGCGAAGCCGAGAATTTTGAAACTCCAAGCTTTGTTATTGCTAATGCAGCGCCGATGACTACAGCACTCGCCCAAGGTGCAGAGCAACCTAATATTACAGATGGCAAGTTAGACTTAACATGGCTTGAGCCACAAACCACATCCGACAAACAATTTTTGTCGCTAGCAGAGCTTGTGTTAAGCCCTGCTGATGCAAAAAAACAATCAGATTCTATACGTCATGAACGCGCAGCAACTATCACTTTAACGTTTGATAAACCGACAGCCTATGCCGTAGACGGCGAAATTTATGAAGGGAACTCACTTACAATAAAAACCGTTCCTCGCAGTCTTACAGTGCTGACAAATTTTAGCAATAAGGATTAAGTAGTCCATGGCAGAACAAAGTAATTTGGATGAAATAACCACGTTTCTTAACGATAAATTTTCTGGCGAAACTGAATACCTTCAAGCCACTCACGAAGTACTTCAAGATATTGTTCCTATATACAATGCCAATGCGCACTACAAAGCGTTTGATATTGTTAGACGCCTCTGCCTTGCGGAGCGAATTATTAACTTTACTGTCTCGTGGATGAATAGCGAAGGTAACATTGAAGTAAATCAGGGGTGGCGTGTACAACACAACTCAGCGATGGGGCCATATAAAGGCGGTCTACGCTTTCACCCTACCGTAAATTTATCCGTGCTTAAATTCCTAGCGTTTGAACAGTGCTTTAAAAATGCATTGACCGGGCTGCCAATGGGTGGAGGAAAAGGCGGCTCAGATTTTAACCCTAAGGGGCGTTCAGATCGTGACATCATGTTGTTTTGCCAAGCATTTATGCGTGAGTTGCAACGACATATAGGCGCAAATACCGATGTACCCGCAGGCGACATTAATGTGGGGGCAAGAGAAATCGGGTATTTATATGGTGAATACCGCAGGTTAAATAATAAGTTTGAAGGCGTACTCACCGGCAAAGGCTTAGAGTTTGGTGGTAGCTATGTTCGAACCGAAGCAACAGGTTTTGGCCTCATCTACTTTTTAAATGCGGTGTGCCAGTATAAAAAGACCGACCTTAAGGGCAAAACAGTGACAGTATCTGGAGCCGGAAATGTCGCCCTTCATGCCGCCTTAAAAGCCGTTGAAAAAGGCGCTAAGGTAATTTCACTATCTAACAGCCGAGGGCTTTTACATAGTGAGAGCGGATTAAGTGATAAAAACCTGAGGTGGGCAATTGAAAATCATGCTTCAAGTGAAAACATACTCTATGACATGGCTGAACAAAATATGGGGGCGTGGGTAGCGGATAAAAAACCTTGGCACCTTAAATGCGACATAGCGCTCCCCTGTGCCACGCAAAACGAACTGCAAGAAGAAGATGCCAACGCACTGCTTAACAACGGATGTAAAATGGTATTAGAAGGTGCCAATATGCCTTGCACTACCGACGCGCAAAAACAGTTTTTTGACGCCAAAATAACCTACGTACCGGGCAAGGCATCTAATGCTGGAGGCGTTGCACTTTCAGGCTTAGAAATGGGTCAAAATGCTATGTTCAATCAGCGTGACGCCAGCGCGTTAGACGAACAGCTTTGCTCGATTATGAACAGTATTCACGAACGCTGTGTAATCGAAGGTAAGCGTGAAGATGGCTATGTCGATTATATGAAGGGGGCGAATATTGCGGCTTTCAGGCGGCTCGCCGATGCCATGCTAGCGCAAGGTGTTTAAGTCTCGCTATGAACAAATGGTTCGGAATATAAACCGTTGAGAATATATTGGTAACGCGCTATGTAAATCTTGCGCTGTTGTTTAATGCCTAGGCATTATTCAACAGCATTAAAATTAAAAAGCGTTTTAAATCAATTACAAAGAATAGCGGAAAGCATGGAACAAAAATCGCATTGGTTAGTAAGTATTTAACCATTTGAGGGATCTTCCATGAAAATATTTGAAGCACTGCGCCAAGACCATGAAAAGCAACGTTTGCTGCTTAAGATTCTCGCCGAAACAAGCGGCAACACTGCGGCACGTCGCGAGTACTATGAAGCACTTAAAACTCAGCTAGAGAGTCATGCTATCGCTGAAGAGCGACATTTTTATACCCATCTGCTAGAAAAGGATGCCACTGTCGACTTAACTCGTCATGGCATTGCAGAACATCATGAAATTGATGAACTGCTAGGTAAACTCGACGAAACTGATATGAGCTCGCCCGCTTGGCTACGTCATTTAAAAACGTTACAAGAAAAAGTTGAACATCACCTCGCGGATGAGGAACAAGAGTTCTTTCAAGTGGCGGGGAATGTACTAAACGATAGTCAGAAAACCAAGCTTGCTAACGCCTATCGCGAAGAAATGAAAAAAGAGCTAGACGAAGAAAAAGTTACAGCCTAGTACTAGATAGCCTCACTATCTAAAGTGAGGCTATCGTTTTACGGCAACCAAAAACAAAAGCCAGCTTTTATAGCTGGCTTTTTTAATTTTTCACTTTGTACCACGTTTGATAGAAAAGGCGCGAGATTAACGCCCCTCTTCTTACGCCAGTAAGCGCTACTTTTTAGCGATAATGTAAATGGCGTGGATAACCCCTGGAAAGTAGCCTAGGATGGTTAGCAGAATATTAATCCAGAAATGAGCGCCTAGCCCAACTTGAAGAAACACGCCCAGCGGTGGTAGTAAAATCGATAGTAGTATACGAATGATGTCCATAATAAATTCCTTGTTTTTGAATTAATTTCACAACTCAATGGGCAAAATACTCACAGTTTAGAGAAGAATGAGCCCGCAGAGCGTTATACACGCTTCATTATTGTTTGTTGCATTTACAATGCCATGTCGCTTCTTTTAACGACAATAAATATTGAGTCTTCGTTTAGAACAATAAAATTTAATTAATAAAATAGCTATTCTCCGAAAGGCGTATTTTGAAGCCAACTTTCTAAGTCAGCGCAACTCAATGGGCGGCTGATGTAGTAGCCTTGTACTATGTCACATCCCCATTCTTTAAGAATGTCTAACGATGCGGCATCTTCTACACCTTCGGCAACTACTTTCAAGTTAAAGACATTAGCTAAGCTAAGAACCGTGCGGACAATTTGCTGGTCGTTTTCATCACTGGCAAGCGACAGTATAAAACTCTTGTCTATTTTAATGGTTTTTACTGGCAAGTTTTTCAAATAAGCCAGTGAAGAGTAACCCGTACCAAAGTCATCGATGGCAAAATGAAAACCACGGGCGGTTAACTCGTTTAAGTTCTCAATCGCAAGTGATGCGTCTGCCACCAGATCGCTTTCGGTTATCTCAAGCTCAAGGGCTTCAGGTGACAAGCCCTCTTCGGTAAGTAGCGAGACAAGTTTAGTTAACAGCACCTTATTTTGAATATCCTGGGTAGATAAATTCATGGCTACTGTAAAGCCATAGCCCTTTTCTCTGAAGTAAGCCAAGTCAGAAATGGTTTGCTTCATCACCCATGATGTAACCTGCTCTATCAAACCTGCTTGTTCAGCAATGGTAATAAACTCATCGGGAGGAACAAACCCAAGTACGCTGTTGTTCCAACGAATGAGCGCTTCCATACTACATACTTTCATGGTTTGTAAATCAATTTTAGGCTGATAAACCATAGATAATTCATTTTGCTGACTGATTAACGCGCGCTTTAACTCAGTAGTAATAGACAGCCTTCTGGTGTATTTATCTTCCAGATCGGCTTTGTAACGAACACACCAACTGTCGCTGTGTATCGCTTCGTCTGTCACGATATTCATTTTTCTAAACAATTCTTCAGAAGACGAGGCATCTTTAGGGCAATCAATTACAGCCATAGCTACCTTTACCGGAATAGCGATTAAATTACTTTCTACCGGCTGCTCTAAAATGTGCTTGAGGGTTTCAAGCTGATCATCATTGAGTGCGTCGTGTGTAATGTAAAGAATTTCTCCGCCAGCTAGACGGGCTGAAGTACCGGGCCAACGCTGTAACCTTTCAGCAAGGGCTTTTAATGTGTTATCACCATTAGAATAGCCATAAAGATCGTTAATGGTTCTAAAACCAATAACCGTGATTGCCACAACCTGAACAGAGTGCCCACTTCCTAACTCAGACTCAAAATAGCCTTCCACATAGTTACGGTTAAAAAGCCCTGTTAATACATCGTGTTCAGCCTGATAGCGAATGTGCTTTTCTCGGCTCTTAATACTGGCCTGCATGCTGTCTACTGCATTGGCGAGTTCGGTAATTTCTTTAAGCTTTGAGGGGGTTTTTAGTGTGGCACCATATTTACCCGAGGCCACCTTATTAACCGCTTTTACTAATGTAGATACCGGCTGACTCACGCTTCGTGCAAGCAATAGTGACAAACCAAGTGCAATCAATATCGCTAAAATAGAGAAGGCGAAGATAGTGAGCTGCACGCCGGTAAAGGCCTCAAAAGAGGAAGTGGTATCAACGGCTAAAGTAATCTTAACTGGTAAGGTTTCTTCGCTTCCTAAATAGACTTGGCGCGTTACGTAAGTCAGTTGATTTTTGAACGTTACATCGACCCAAGAAGGATCTCGTTGTGATGCAAGGACTCGCTTAGCCTCGTGTTCCTTTAATGTGGTTTTAAGTATACGATTTGAATCGAGCTGCGATATTATGATTTCTGCATCGACGAGTTCTTTCAGTTCTTGTAGCAATACACTGTCGAATTCAACACCGATAAGCATGTAGTATCTAAGTGTAGGGATTTCTACACGAATGAGATTAAGCTGAACTAATTTATTATCTACGACAAAAAAACCGCTATCTTTACCCTTGGCAACTAAGGCTAAGCTACTTTGAACATTTTGCCCTTCTTTGAAAAGCTCGGTGTGTGAAGCAACAACCTGATGGTCTAAACTGACTAGTGCAATAATGTCGGTATTTAGCCTACCTGCATAACTGGTGAAGGCGACTTCAATTGAGGGAATGCTACCTGTTCCCACGGCCCGTCTGAAATCAAATGAACGAGAAAGCACTTTTGACACACTTTTAATTACGGTTTGCCTGTCAGAAACAACTTTATCAAAGACCTTTTCTGCTAACTGGATATCGTGTTCGATATTTTTAACCACAAGTGTATTAGCAGAGCGCCAGACAGCGCCAATTATCAGAAGTGATGCTATTACAACTCCTATAAATAAGGTTTGGAATAAACTCTGACTAAGTGTCTTTTGCACTACAGTGCCCCGTCGTGTGAATATTTCAATTTTGTGGAATGCCAGAACGGCTAGTTACAGAAGAATAGCTGAATAACAAAGATAGTAACAGGCATAACATCCTGTTAATTTTGGAATTTAACGCTTTGTTACAATTAAGAGCGCTGGGCTTAGCCTTGGTAATATTTGATGTCGTCATAAAGAAGTCCTCTTTATGTCAACGTATTTCAGGACGGGACATTTAAAGAAAAAAAGGCCAGCATGCATGCTGGCCTTTCTTCAAAGTTGGTGCGGAAAGCGGGACTTGAACCCGCACGAGCTATGCTCACCACCCCCTCAAGATGGCGTGTCTACCAATTCCACCACTTCCGCAAATTTACTTTAGTTTGAACTTTCAGTATCGTCAGACACCGGCACGTCTGTCGCGTCACCTTCAACCGCTGGTACGTCACCTTGCGCTGCACCATCAACAACAGGAACGTCGCTCTGTGCTGCGCCTTCGATAACAGGTACGTCTTGGTCTGCAGGTCGTTCTACTTGCTGCTCAACAGCCGCTGGTATTTCTAGATTGTCCCACTCGTCCTCAGCACTTTCACGGTTAGCCGTCATAGCGCCTAGTGATAGGCTGATAAAAAAGAAAAGACCCGCTAAAATTGCCGTTGTGCGCGTCATGAAGTTTCCAGAACCCGATGAGCCAAACACTGTGTTTGAACCGCCTGAGCCAAATGAAGCGCCCATATCTGCACCCTTACCTTGCTGGATTAAAACAAATCCAATAAGCAAAAGCGCCACAATTAGGTATGCTACTAATAGCACTTCGTAAATCATAAATACCTCGTCAGTTTGCCGCTTGGCAAATTGAAATAAAATCTTCAGCTTTTAAGCTGGCTCCGCCAATTAACCCACCATCTACATCATTTTGTGCAAATAGGGTTTTAGCATTATCTGGCTTCACACTACCACCGTATACAATACGAAGGCCTTGGGCCAGTTGCGAATCTACTTTAGAAAAGTAACCGCGTATAAATTCGTGTACTTCTTGCGCTTGTTCTGGGCTGGCAGTCTTACCCGTGCCTATTGCCCAAATTGGCTCGTAAGCTATAACTGTTTTGCATAGCTCATCCACAGACATTGCATTAATAAGAGCGTCAAGCTGTTCACCGACAAACGACTCTACGTTGTCAGCTTCTCTTATTTCAAGAGACTCACCCACACAAATAATGGGGGTAACACCTGCAGCCACGCATTTTTTAGCTTTTAATGCGACAAGCTCGCTCGACTCGCCTTGATCTTCTCGTCGTTCAGAGTGCCCTACTATAGCGTATTTACAACCCGCTTCTTTGAGCATATCAACCGAAAGTTCACCGGTATGAGCACCGTTATCTAAATGACTAACGTTTTGAGTACCCACTGAAAACGAATCTTTATCAAATGCGTGTAAGAACAAAGAAGGAGCACAAACCACTACCTCCGCACTCGCGTTTACATCCGCTAACTTTTGATTAAATTCAGCCACAAGTGCCAAATTTCCGTTCATTTTCCAATTACCAGCCACGAATGGCTTTCTTAGATTTTCACTCACAACGCAGACCTTAGCCCTGTCTTTAAAGCGGGCGTGATATTAACTATTTAATTAAGAATATACAAGCACAAAAAGCAAAATTTCCAGCTACGCCAACTAATTGGCGAGATTACGAACAGTTTCAGCAATATGCTCTGCCCATTTGTGAGATTGGGCTTCATCATTTGATTCCACCATCACACGAATGAGGGGTTCAGTACCACTTTTACGTAGTAATACCCTACCCGTTTTACCCAGTGCTAATTCGGCTTCTTGTTTAGCATTTTGTACATCAGCATGAGCGAGGTAGTCTAGGTCTTGATTTTTGTAACGCACGTTGACTAGCGTTTGAGGGTACATGTCGAAACCGCTCGCTAAATCGTGCAAGTCCATATGCGAGCGAAGCATTGCTGCTAAAACTTGCAATCCAGCCACGATACCGTCACCCGTAGAACTCATATTCAGATTAAGGACATGGCCTGAATTTTCGCCCCCAATAGACCAACCTTTTTGCTGTAAAAGTTCCATAACGTAACGGTCGCCAACATTACTTCTGGCAAAAGGCACGCCTAATTTAGATAGCGCGTTTTCAAGGCCTAGGTTGCTCATAAGCGTACCCACAACGCCGCCTTGCATTTTACCATTTTTAAGTGCGTCTCGTGCAATAATGTAGACAATTTGGTCTCCGTCTAAAACGTTACCAAGGTGGTCTACCATCATAATGCGATCGCCATCACCGTCTAAAGCAAAACCTAGGTCAGCACCGCTCTCTTTTACCTTTTCAACAATCGCTTTCATCGACGTTGCACCAACACCGTCGTTGATGTTTAAACCATCGGGTGTTGTGCCAAGTTCAATAACCGTAGCGCCCAGCTCTCGTAATACATTAGGTGCAATGTGATAGGTAGCCCCATGTGCGCAGTCAACGACGATTTTTAAACCTGTCAGTGAAAGTTCAGAGGGAAATGTGCCTTTACAAAATTCAATATAACGACCAGCAGCATCATTAATTCGCGTAGCCTTACCTAGCTTATCAGACGCCACACAGGTCATCGGTTGCTCAAGCATAGCTTCAATGGCAAGTTCGATATCATCATCAAGTTTAAACCCTTGGGCAGAGAAAAACTTAATACCATTATCATAAAAAGGGTTATGCGATGCGCTGATAACAATGCCCGCTTCAGAGCGAAATGTTTTTGTTAAGTACGCAATGGCTGGCGTTGGCATTGGCCCTAAAAGGCCAATATTAATACCTGCGGCAGACAGCCCTGCTTCTAATGAAGATTCAAGCATATAGCCTGAAATGCGGGTGTCTTTGCCTATAAGAACCTTATTCGTACCACGTCCAGCTAATACCTTACCGGCCGCCCATCCAAGCTTTGTTACAAACTCTGGGTTGATATTACTTTCACCAACCTTGCCGCGAATGCCGTCGGTACCGAAATATTTGCGCTGCGTCATTATTATTCCTTATTCGATTTTATTCAGCATGTTCACGATATTAACTGCATCTGCAGTTTCTTTTACGTCGTGTACCCGAATAATCTGTGCGCCCATTTGGGCAACAATTGTAGCGAGGCTTATGCTTCCCGCCAAGCGCTCATCCACTTTTCTATTAAGCAAATTACCAATCATTGACTTTCTAGACATACCAACAAGCACTGGATAACCGAGGTCCATCAACTTAGGTAAATGCTTAACCAATGCATAATTGTGCTCTAACGATTTACCAAACCCATATCCAGGGTCAAACAAAATATGCTCTTTAGCGATACCCGCTTTCTCACACACCTCTGCCCGTTCAAGCAAAAACTGAGTGACGTCTTCTACCACGTCTTGATAAGTTGGATGATTTTGCATAGTGCGAGGCTGTCCTTGCATGTGCATTAAACATACAGGAACACCCGTTTCGCTTGCCGCGATTAATGCGCCGGGCTCTTGTAACGCACGAACGTCGTTGATGAGTCCTGCGCCTGCTTTTACCGCCTCGCGCATAACCTCAGCTTTACTGGTGTCGATAGAGATTACGCACTGTGCATTTTTTGCGACCGCCTCTATTACCGGAATGGTTCTGTCTAGCTCTTCTTGCAGCGAAACCTCGGGCGCACCGGGACGTGTAGACTCGCCGCCAATGTCGATAAACCTAGCCCCTTCATCAATCATGCGAAGCGCGTGATCCAAGGCTTGTTTTACATCAGCGTGCTTACCGCCGTCAGAAAAAGAGTCAGGCGTGACGTTTAAAATACCCATCACCTGTGGCTGTGATAAACCAGTAAAATGATTTCCAAACTGCATGATTTACCTGCGTTATCGTTTTTATAAAATGGAATTGAAAAGCGAACTGATTTTAAGCGGCACATCGCAGAGTTGGCACCTGCGAATTATAATACGTGAGTGTGAAATATGTGGCCGATGAAAATCAGTACGCTCTAATAAAAAACGCCAGTAGAACTGGCGTTTTTTTATATTAACGTTTGCGCTTAGCTAGGAATGTCACCCGGCTTTCCCACTGAAGGCTTATCAACACCGTCATTCTTGATTTCACCTTCGCGAACCGGCGCTCCGCCACTTGGCTTGTCGCCACCCGATGGTTTACTGTCATCCCAATCCGCAGGAGGACGAACATCAGTTCGATTCATTAGGTCATCAATTTGCTTAGCATCAATGGTTTCGTACTTCATAAGTGCGTCTTTCATTGAATGTAAGATATCAATGTTGTCTTCAAGGATCTTCTGAGCACGTTCGTAGTTACGGTCGATTAATGACTTAATTTCCGCATCAATCGCACGCGCCGTGTCGTCAGACATATTAGTAGCCTTAGACATAGACTTGCCTAGGAACACTTCGCCTTCGTCTTCAGCGTATAGCATTGGGCCCATTTTGCTCGACAAGCCCCACTGGGTAACCATCTTACGTGCAATTTCAGTTGCGCGCTCGATATCGTTCGACGCACCTGTGGTTACTTTGTCGTCGCCGTAAATGATGGCTTCAGCAATACGACCACCGAACAGGCTAGAAATCATGCTTTCTAAGTGCTGTTTAGAATGACTTACACGGTCTTGCTCAGGCAAGTACATAGTCACACCCAGCGCGCGACCGCGCGGAATGATTGACACCTTATAAACCGGGTCGTGCTCTGGCACTAAGCGACCAACGATGGCGTGACCCGCTTCGTGGTACGCTGTCATCTCTTTTTCAGGCTCAGACATCACCATAGACTTACGTTCAGAGCCCATCATGATTTTGTCTTTCGCTTTCTCAAACTCTTCCATAGAAACAAGGCGCTTGTTACCGCGTGCAGCGAACAATGCAGCTTCGTTTACTAGGTTTGCCAAGTCGGCACCTGAAAAGCCTGGCGTACCGCGGGCAATTACCGACGGGTCAACATTGTCGGCCACCGGTACTTTACGCACATGTACTTTAAGAATCTGCTCACGACCGCGGATGTCTGGTAAACCTACAACCACTTGACGGTCAAAACGACCAGGACGAAGCAACGCAGGGTCAAGTACGTCAGGACGGTTAGTTGCCGCAATGACGATAATACCCTCGTGACCTTCAAAACCATCCATTTCAACTAGCATTTGGTTTAACGTCTGCTCACGCTCATCGTGACCACCGCCTAAGCCTGCGCCACGTTGTCGACCTACGGCATCAATCTCATCAATGAAGATAATGCATGGCGCTGCTTTTTTAGCTTGTTCAAACATATCGCGCACACGAGATGCACCAACACCCACGAACATTTCAACGAAGTCAGAACCTGAGATAGTGAAAAATGGTACTTTTGCTTCACCAGCAATTGCTTTAGCAAGTAACGTCTTACCTGTACCAGGAGGACCTACCATCAAAACGCCTTTCGGAATTTTACCGCCAAGCTTTTGGAACTTAGATGGGTCGCGTAGGAAATCAACCAGCTCAGAGACATCTTCTTTTGCTTCATCACAACCAGCCACGTCAGCAAATGTCGTCTTAATTTGGTCTTCACCAAGCAAGCGCGCTTTACTCTTACCGAACGACATAGCGCCACGACCACCGCCACCTTGCATTTGACGCATGAAGAATATCCACACACCAATAAGCAACAACATGGGGAACCATGAAATAAAGATAGACGTCAAAAGAGACTGTTCTTCTGGTGGTTCACCGTAAACTCTTACGTCGTTTTTAACCAAGTCAGATACTAACTTGTCATCGAAGTAAGGTACGAAAGTTTGGAAAGTTTCGCCTGAACGCTTTGTACCGCGAATTTCGCCATCATTATTAATGCGAACTTCACGAATATTTCCCTGTTCTGCTTCTCTCAAAAACGTTGTGTAGTCGGTTTGTGAACGAGACGATTCACTCGGTGAAAAGCTCTGAAAAACCGACATTAAAACAACGGCGATGACTAACCATAAGATTAAATTTTTTGCCATATCGCTCAATGCTACTAACCTCTATAAACCCGAATTGCTTGCATATTCAACAAGTTGATTATTGAATAAGCGACACAACTCGCAACGAAAACCGCTTAACCCAAAGCGTACTACACTTTATAGCCACAAGCCACCAAATACACCTCACGAGAACGTGATCTGGACGAGTCAGGCTTACGCGTCTTAATGGTGGTGAAAGATTGTTTGAGTGCGTTCATAAACTCTACAAAGCCTTCACCTTGGAACACCTTAATAACAAATGAACCACCGGGCTTTAATACTTGGTGACACATATCCAGCGCTAGTTCACAAAGATACATAGAGCGAGATTGGTCAACCGAAGCATTACCTGCAAGGTTCGGTGCCATATCAGACAACACTATATCTACGGTGTTCCCGCCAATTCTGTTCAATAGTGCGTCGAGAACTGCATCTTCTCGAAAATCACCTTGTAAAAAGTCGACGCCTACAATGGGATCCATAGGCAAAATATCGCACGCGATAACTTGACCATTTTCACCAACGAGCTGTGCGGCTAGCTGTGACCAGCCACCAGGCGCAGCCCCAAGGTCTACAAGTGTCATTCCGGGCTTTATAAGCTTATCTTTTTTCTGGATTTCTTCCAGTTTGTAGATAGCTCGCGATCGCCAACCTTCCTTATTTGCTTTTTGCACATAATGGTCGTTAACGTGTTCTTGAAGCCAGCGCTTACTGCTGGCGGAGTGTTTCTTTTTTGTCATTCCATCACAATGTAATTAGGATTGTAGAGAAGATGGCGTTAGAATACGTTATTTCAAGCTTAAACTAACAGATTAATTGTAAGAAATATTAATACATGAAACTTTCAAATAAACAGAAACAATTTCTAAAAGGCCTTGCACACCCGCTAAAACCTGTTGTGCAGCTAGGCGGCAACGGCCTAACCGAAGGGGTGGTTGCAGAAATTGACAACGCTCTTAACCACCACGAATTAATTAAAGTTAAGGTGCCTACCGATGACCGCGAAGAAAAAGCGCTTATCATGGACGCCATTGTTCGTGAAACCAACGCTGTAAAGCTTCAGGTAATTGGTCACACACTTATTATCTACCGTCAAAGCGAAGACTGTAAAATTCAGTTGCCAAAATAAGCGTTTTAATGGTGCCGATCTTCTCGGCACCGTAGTTTTTCTTCTTACTTCTCGTTAACATCACATTAATAATAGTGATAAAACGGGTTTAAAGGAAATCTATGACGCTAAATAATCTCACCGCTATAGTCACAGGCGGTTGTTCAGGTCTTGGTCACGCTACTGCTATTGCGCTTCGTGAAGCAGGTGTCAACGTAAGTCTTTTCGATTTAAACGAAGAACTTGGCGCAACACGCGTTGAAGAACTAGGCAGTGACAACACCCTTTTCGCCAAAGTGGATGTACGCGATGAAGCTTCTGTTCAAGACGCTATTGACGCGACAACGCACAAATTCGGCGCTATCTCTTTAGTGGTCAACTGCGCAGGTATTGCTCCCGCAAAGCGCCTTCTAGATAAAGAAGGCAACCCTGCACCACTTGGTGATTTCCAAAAAACTATCGATATCAATTTAGTGGGCAGCTTTAATGTATCTCGCTTGGTGGCTGCGGCCATGGCAAAACAAGCACCTATTAACGATGAAGGCGAACGGGGCCTTATTGTTAATACTGCTTCAGTAGCGGGTTACGAAGGTCAAATAGGCCAAACAGCCTATGCAGCAAGTAAAGGCGGTATTATTGGTCTTACCCTGCCAATGGCTCGAGATTTAGCACCACTGGGCATTCGAGTTAACACTATCGCGCCGGGGGTAATGGGTACGCCAATGCTGCTTGCTATGCCTGAAAAAGTGCAGGATGCCCTTTCTGCCAACGTGCAGTTTCCTAAGCGCCTTGGCCTACCTGAAGAATTTGCGAAATTAGTTATTCATATGGCAAACAACAGCTATCTAAATGGTGAGACAATCCGCTTAGATGGCGGGCTGCGCATGCCGCCTAAATAGCCAAAGAAAGTTAGTCAACGAGGCAACCGACAACGCCTCGTTGAATATTAAACGCCTAGGGTAGTTAATGCCAATAACGCCAATCGATACCTAGTGATAATTGGCATTATTTAAATCTTAACAATACCGTGAACACTATCATAAATTCTAGTATGGGCTCTTTTATTGGCTTTTGCTTCATAAAGTGCCTTATCCGCTTTTAGCAATTGCTGGGCAATCAGGTTTGGTTGAGCAAGATCACCTTTTTCTAACACAGTACCACCAATACTTGCCGTTAAAGGCTTACCGCTGGGTAAACTAATTTCGCTTATGGCATTGTGCAGCCGTTCGCTAAAAGGCTTTATGTCTTTTATATCCGTGTTAAAAAGCACCATTAAAAACTCTTCACCGCCCCACCTTGCCACAACATCTGTCTCGCGCACTTGCTCCAGCAACACGTGTGATAACTTTATAAGTATTCTATCGCCTTCTTCATGCCCAAAGGCGTCGTTAATCTTTTTAAAAAAGTCGATGTCCAAAAGCAGAAAAGATAGGGGGACAAAGGCGCGACGCGATTGAGATATCATTTTTAGCACATCGTCATTTGCCGCGCGACGATTAAGTAAAGGCGTCAATGTATCTCGACGGCTTACAGCCGTAAGCTCTTCGGTCTTCTTTTCAAGTTGATCTTTTGCTTCTATCAACTCCTGATAAAGCTTATCTCGTTCTTTTGCAACGTATATCGCCCAGTACAGTATGTTACCTGAAACCGTGATATTGGCCACAGCGGGCACTCTTTGGCCCGAGCCCGATAACAAGGTGATTTGAACTTCTAAATATTCACCATTGGCTAGGAGTATAGGTTTTATATAACTTTCGTAAAATATCGAACTTGCCTTAGAGACGAGGTCGATTATTTTCTTCTCAGAAGTCCACTCTACCCCAAGAAACGACTTGGCATAGGGATTAAACCATTTTATTTCTGTCGTTTCTAAATCCGATTTAAGTAACAAACAGGGGAAGTCTTCCTCTACTGCTTCTTTCAAGCTGCGAAATCCTCGAATAAGGTAAACACAGTAGCCGGGTTAGTCATGTGTAAACAATGTCCATAGGCATCAACGATATGCATTTTAGCGTCCGGAATAGCGTTATTCATGTATTCCCCCACATTTGTTGACGCTAAATTATCGTGCTTGCTTTGTAAAATAAGTGTAGGAAGCATGAGCTTTGCAAGCTGTGCTCTGTCGTCAGAAAAAAACGTGGTTTTGGCAAACGGCTTGGCGAACTTAGGGTCCGTAGAGCAGAAACTTGTTTCAAGTTCTTGAATTAAGTCTGCGCTATTGTCTTGCCCCATGACCAAGGGCGCTAAATAATTTGCCCACCCCACATAGTTCTTGTCCATAAGGTTTAATAGTTCTTCTAAATCTGCTTTGTCGAAGCCTCCCATGTAGTCAGGGGGGAGATTTAGAAAGCAGGGAGACGGACATACCATGACAAGCTTAGAAAAAATGTGAGGTAATTGGATAGCCGCGCGCATGCCAATCATAATGCTAACCGAGTGCCCGACGAAGATTACATCCTTAAGGTTTAACGCCTCGCAAATATCTAGGACGTCCTGAGCGTATCCATCGAGTGTCGCATAGCGATTAGTATCGTAGGCTGAATAATCAGAAGCGCCGCATCCTACATAGTCAAATAACACTACTTTGTACTTTTCTACAAGGTAGGGTAACAGGTGGCACCACATCTGCTGATCACAGCCGAAACCGTGAGCTAACATTATTACGTTACTTCCTGAACCATGGATGGTGACGTTATTCCTCGTCACTACACTGTAATTCGGTTGCATGGTTTACCTTCTTATTTTTTAAACGGCAGCACGACTATTTCTAACATTGATGCGGATAATAATGTTATGAATGCCAATGTTGCCTAATATATTTTTTATTACTTATCTTTTACACCAAATTGCCATTATTATTTCACAAAAAAGATTAGCTTTTCGTCTACTCTCCATCTCCACCATTTACAATAAGCGCAATGTTGTATAGTCGATTTACTGCATGGTAGTTAATAGAGTTTTTGGGGTAGCGGCCTTTACTGCTAATTTTACCCGCCTCTTGTTCCATCAAAATGGTTAACGCGTCGTCTACGGTTTCAACGGTGTAAATATGGAATAGCCCTTTTTTCACTGCATCGATAACGGTGGTGTCTAATACCAAGTTGATGGCATTCGATTTAGGAATAATTACCCCCTGTGTACCGGTAAGCCCGCGGTGCTGACACAAATCGAAAAAGCCTTCGATCTTCTCGTTTACGCCGCCTACGGCTTGCACTTCACCATACTGGTTTATTGAACCCGTTATGGCCAAAGTTTGTAAACAAGGGATTTCAGTAAGCGCTGAGATAAGCGCAACCAGTTCACCAAGAGAGGCACTGTCGCCATCAATATGCCCATAAGATTGCTCGAGGGCGATATTCGCGGAAAGCGTTAAAGGGAAATGTTGCGCATACTTGTTGCCTAAATAACCGTTGAGCAACATAACGCCCTTAGAGTGAATAGGCTGTCCAAGCTCTACTTCACGCTCGATATCAACTACACCACTTGCCCCAGCAAACACGGTAGAGGTAATGCGCGCAGGTGTACCAAACGCCGTGTCACCGATATCCAAAACCGTAAGCCCGTTTACCTTACCTACCGCTTTACCTTCAGTGGCAATAAGTACATGCCCTTCTTTAATATCGTTTAGTAGCGTTTGACTAACGCGGCCGGTACGGCGCTTTTTCGCACTTAACGCCGTCTTCAAATGATCAAGCTCTAGGGTGTCGGCATTCGATTTTTGACAGAAATAATAAGCTTCATTAACCAGCTCAATGACTTCGGCAAAATGCGCAGAAAGCTTCTCTTTGTGCTCGGCCATTCGTAGCGAATACTCTACTAGCCTGCACATGGCATTAGCCGTTATACCTTTAAGCCCCAGGTGAATGAGATGGGCACGTACTTTGCCCACAAAATCGAAAAGTGCCTGCCGCGTAACAGGTATTTCCAAGTCAAAATCTACGAGCACTCGGAACAATTCGTCAAACTCGTCATCGTAATCTTGTAGCGTGTAGTAAAGGTCGCGAGAACCAAGCAAAACAATTTTTACGTTTAAATCGATAGGCTGAGGATTAAGCGTGATGTTGTTAACCATTCCCACGTCTTGCTGGGGTAAGTCCATGCGCAAGCGCTGGGACTTAATGGCAAGTTTCAGGGTATCCCACACAAAAGGCTGTTCAATGACTTGGTCGACATCCAACAAAAGATAGCCACCATTTGCGCGGTGCAGTGCACCAGGCTGTATCATTCGGTAATTGGTAAATACACTGCCGTGGATATTTGTGTACTCTATTTTACCGAATAAGTTCTGGTAGGTAGGGTTTGGCTCGTATATAACAGGTGCCGCATCGTCTAATTTATTCGAAACCAATACATTGGGAAGAAACTGCTCTTCTAAAAATACTTTTTTATCAAAGTCGTCACTCTTCTCTTCTTTTTGTTCTTCGCCGTGTATAACCAAAATAGCACTAACCAAAGCGTTTTTAAGCTGTTTGAGGTATTTCATTACCCCAAGCTCAGAGGCGTATTTGTGTTCAAACACCTTAATAAGCGGCTTAATTACGTGCTCTGCGGTCTTTTTGTCAAGCTCACGCAGACGTTCTGAGTTTTCGCGTTTCCACGTAGGTAAACTCAACAAACTTTCACTCAGTCTGTTTTCTAAATCGTCAATTAGCGTGTAAAAGCCCTCTCGCTGATCGTCAGTGAGCGATGCAAAATCAGTATCTCTGATAGGCTTGCCGTTAATAATGGGTGAAAAGGTAATTGAACCACCCTCTTCATAAAGCGCAACGTCGTTGGCTTGAGCATAACGCTCTACAGCATCAATAGCAGCATCGTACTTTTGCTCAAACTCTCTAGAGATAGAGGCACGGCGGCGCTGATAACCAGGGTTATCAAATGCGATAGGCAGTGAGTCCAAGACATCATCGATAAGTGCAGCCATATCTTTTTGAAATGCCTTGCCGCCACTTGGCGGAAATTTTAGCGCTACGGGTTGGCGTTCATCGTCGAAATTATTGATATAACACCAATCGTCGGGTGCGGGAAGCTGTGCAACTTGGCGTTCAATGTAATCTTTTACCAGCGTAAAACGGCCTGTGGCAGGTTCACCCATCACGTAAAGGTTGTAACCTCTGGTGCTAATGCCTAACCCGAATGTGAGTGCTTCGCGCGCACGCTCTTGCCCAATAAAGGTCGCATTTAGCGCTTCATCATCTTTTAAAGCACTGTTAATCGCTCGGCGATTGATGGTAGGTGAAAGCGCATCTACATCTAACGCATATAAATTAGTGTCTACAGACATGTCTGTTCTATTTTTCGTTTCTTTACTTAAGTGAAACCCTAATTAACAGTAGTGTCAAACGGTTAACTCTAATAAGGCAGCTTTACGTTGTTAATTGAACAACAAACAACCATCTTAGCGTCTTAATGAATAGATTAAGACATATTGGGCAGGCACAAAGGCTTCTGTTCACATTGATACATGAGGAAACAAGGTGTAGCTTTTTAATGGCGGTAAGTGCGTTACAAAGTGAAAATTTATTTACCAAGAAGCCGACACGAATAATAAAAAACAAAGGTTAGAACAATGACGACAATAACGAAAGCTAGCAAAGCCATGCTCTTTTCGAGTGTACTGGGCGTTATATTTTCTCCATCTTGCCTCGCTAAAGTAAACTATGCGGACAATTCGGGATTTTCTATTACTAACACAAGTGAAAGTGCTGCACCTATCGAGGCAGTGTATTCTCACTTTATTCAACAGGTGGATAAGTGGTGGCCAAAAGATCATACTTGGTGGAAGGGTACGCTTAGTATTGATGAACAAGCCGGTGGTTGCTTTTGCGAAGTTACACAAACAGCAAGTGCGGCACACATGCAAATAAGCTATGTGGAGCCTAACAAAAAAGTGGTAATGACAGGCGGATTAGGACCCCTTCAAGAAATGGGCATATCAGGTGCGCTCACTTGGGAATTCAGTACTATGGAAGAAAGCGCTTCATCGAACGAAGAAACAAAGCGCAAATTCTCACCAAAAACGAAAGTGACCCTTACCTACCACGCGTCTGGCAATATTCACTTCAGCGGTCAAAGAGCATCTAGCGAGGACGCAGCCAATTTGGTTAAGGTCGTCGACAAAGTGCAGGCACAGCAGCTAAATGCATTAACCGCTTTTAGTGACAGACAGCTTAACGACATGGCAAAAGACAATGCCAAGCGATAATAGAGATGACCTAATATAGGTCACTATGTATATTTTACGCGAGAGTTTAGGCAGTTCATCATTGTTATCTAGCTCAAACTGTTTCATTAATGCTCACTTTTCATGCAAGCAGAAATAAATATTGCCTAGTTCAGTGTTAAGCTATTGAGGCATGGCTTAGCGCTGGGTTATTCTATTGGGCTATATGTATGTAAAGTGGGAATATCCCACGTGCGGTTAAATGGCAATAATGCAGGAGAGGTTACAAATTCTCTTGTAAATCGTTCGCCTTATGCCGCCCCATAAACGTTTTAACTTTTAATGCGGAAGCCTAAGTTTCATGGCCGATAATCAGTACAATCCGAAAGACATTGAACAACGCGTTCAGCAATACTGGGAAGAGAACCAATCTTTTAAAGCAAACGACGACGTAGAAAAAGAAAAATTCTACTGCCTGTCTATGTTCCCCTACCCTAGTGGCCGACTTCACATGGGTCACGTGCGCAACTACACCATTGGTGACGTGATCAGCCGTTTCCAGCGCATGCAGGGTAAAAATGTATTGCAGCCTATGGGTTGGGATGCTTTTGGTCTACCGGCGGAAAATGCAGCAATTAACAACAATACCGCACCGGCGAAATGGACATACTCCAACATCGATTACATGAAAAACCAGCTTCGCTCGTTGGGTTTTGGTTACGACTGGGATCGCGAAGTAACAACATGTAAAGCTGATTACTACCGCTGGGAACAATGGTTCTTCACTCGCCTTTATGAAAAAGGCCTAGTGTACAAGAAAAACTCTACTGTGAACTGGGACCCTGTAGATCAAACCGTTCTGGCTAACGAACAGGTAATTGACGGTCGCGGATGGCGTTCAGGTGCCCTTGTTGAACAAAAAGAAATTCCACAGTGGTTTATTAAAATTACTGACTACGCCGAAGAGCTTTTACAAGATTTAGAACAGCTTGAAGAGTGGCCAGACCAAGTACGCGCTATGCAGGCAAACTGGATAGGCCGCTCTGAAGGCGTGGAAATTACGTTTGACCTAGCGTCAGCGGTTAACGACATTGCCGATTTAACGGTATATACCACCCGTCCGGATACTTTCTACGGGGTTACCTACGTTGCAGTGGCAGCGCAGCACCCATTAGCGGAATTTGCAGCACAGTCTAATCCAGATTTAGCGGCATTTATCGAGGAATGCAAAAACACCAAAGTTGCTGAAGCTGAATTAGCTACGATGGAGAAGAAAGGCTTTGCCACAGGTTTTGAGGTTATCCACCCACTAACGGGTGAAAAGCTTCCAATCTGGGTGGCTAACTTCGTATTGATGGATTACGGTTCAGGCGCAGTTATGGCCGTACCGGGTCACGACCAGCGCGACTGGGAGTTTGCAACAAAGTACGACCTGCCAATTACGCAAGTTATTGCACCAAATGCCGGTGATGAAGATAAGTGCGACCTTTCTGCCTCTGCGTATACCGAGAAAGGCAGCTTGATCAATTCGGATAAATTCAATGGTCTTGAGTTTGATGCTGCATTTAACGGTATTGCCGATGAACTTGAGGGCAAAGGCTGCGGTAAGCGTAAGGTTAACTATCGCTTACGCGACTGGGGTGTAAGCCGTCAACGTTACTGGGGCGCGCCTATTCCAATGCTAAATTTGGAAAATGGCGAGTCGGTACCTGTTCCGGCAGACCAGCTACCTGTTGTGCTACCAGAAGACGTAGAAATGAATGGTGTAACGTCGCCAATTAAAGCTGACCCTGAGTGGGCAAAGACCACATATAACGGCGATGCTGCGCTGCGTGAAACTGATACCTTCGATACCTTTATGGAGTCGTCGTGGTACTACGCGCGCTACGCAAGTGCCACAAACAACGATGCTATGCTTGACCCAACGTCTGCCAACTATTGGCTACCGGTAGATCAATATATTGGTGGTATTGAGCATGCTATCTTGCACCTGCTTTACTCACGTTTCTTCCACAAGCTGCTTCGTGATGAAGGCCTAGTAAACTCTGATGAGCCGTTTAAGCGCCTGTTGTGTCAGGGTATGGTTTTGGCTGATTCTTACTACCGTGAAGACAAAGCTGGTAAGAAAACTTGGTTCTCGCCTACTGAAGTAAGCACAGAGAAAGACGACAAAGGCCGTATTGTTAAAGCGTGGCTTACCGCCGATGGCGAAGAAGTTATTCATGGCGGCATGACCAAAATGTCTAAGTCTAAGAATAACGGTATCGACCCGCAGGAAGTTATCGACCTGTACGGTGCCGATACAGTACGTCTATTTACTATGTTCGCAGCGCCACCAGAGCAAACTCTTGAATGGGTTGATTCTGGCGTTGAAGGTGCAAACCGTTTCTTACGTCGTATCTGGAAGCTTGTTACTGAGCATGTGGAAAAAGGTACGCCAGAAGCCATCGACGTTAAGTCACTTTCGAAAGACCAACAGGCACTTCGCCGTGAAGTACACAAGACAATTGAAAAAGTGTCTGATGACTTAGGCCGTCGTCAAACCTTCAACACGGCCGTTGCTGCGGTAATGGAACTACTAAATCACCTTCAAAAGGCGCCGCAAGAAAGCGCCCAGGACATCGCTATTATGCGCGAAGCCTGTGAGTCAATCTTGTTGCTACTTAACCCTATTACCCCGCACATCGCTCACGAGCTTTGGAAAGTACTAGGTCACAGTGAAGATATCGATTCAGCGCCATGGCCACAGGCAGATAAAGCGGCATTGGTTGAAGACGAAAAGCTTATCATTGTTCAGGTTAACGGTAAGGTTCGCGCTAAGATGACCATTGCCGCAGACGCGAGCAAAGAGGCAATTGAAGCGTCAGCAAAAGAGCAGCCAAACGTACAGCAATTTATCGAAGGTAAAACCATTCGTAAGGTAATTGTTGTACCTGGTAAGCTTGTAAATATCGTAGCTAACTAGGTCTGCTTATACTATGAAAAAGCACTTACAATTCGCAGTCGCTGTATTGGTTACGGTTCTGGTAACAGGCTGTGGTTTCCATTTACGAAGTAGCCCTAGTCTACCGGACAACATTAATACAGTTGCCATTGAAAGTGCTCGAGCACACGCGCCCCTTGCGCGTGCGCTCGATAAACGCTTAAATGTTTACGGCTTAAGCAGTATAGACACGGTTTCTGCACAAAGCGTGAGCATTTATTTACTTCCTGAAAAACTAGAACGTCAACTGTTATCTGTTTATCCTTCAGGTCAAGTCGCAGAATACGAGCTTATTTACGTTGTTCGCTATCGCGTGCAGTTTCCCGACAAAGAAGCGGTAATGGCGCAGTTTGAAGTGGTCCGCGACTATCAAGATGATCCAGACCAAGTGTTGGCCAAATCTCGTGAACTCGAATTAATGTTAAGCGAAATGCGCGATGAAGCCGCCGACATCATGATTAGACGCCTTTCTAGTCAAGCTGTCGCTGCGCCTGTCAGCGCCGATAAATAGCGCTTCGTCCATGCAAATATACCCAAACCAATTTAGTCAAGATATCACGAAGGCATTGCGCCCATGCTATCTTGTGTTTGGTGACGAACCTCAACAAAAGTTTGATGTCATTGAGCAAATACGTGCTAAAGCAAAGGCCAATGGTTTTGAAGAACGCACGGTCTTGGTGGCTGAAACAGGTTTTAATTGGAACCAGTTGATTGAAGCCACGCAAAGCATGTCGCTGTTTTCTAGCCAGCAGTTTATTGAACTTGAGTTACCTACCGGTAAGCCGGGTACTGAGGGCAGTAAAATGCTGCAAGAAGTCGCAGCGTCGCTAAGCCCCGATATCTTGTTATTGGTTCACGGCCCCAAAATCGGCAAAGATGTACAGCGCGGAAAGTGGTTTAAAGTTTTAGATGACATTGGCGCCTCTGTGCTTTGCTATCCATTAGAAGGGAAACAGCTTAGCGCTTGGTTAAATCAACAACTCAAAGCCCACCAATTATCTGTGTCCGCTGCTGGGGTTAAAATGATTGCCGATTTTTGTGAAGGCAACATGCTGGCCGCTAAACAGGAAATTGATAAACTAGCCCTACTCTACCCCCAGCAATCTATTTCAGAAGCGCAAATAGAGCAGGCTATGGTAGACCAGTCACGTTTTAACGTGTTTCAGCTGGTCGATGTCATGCTAAGCGGGGATAGCATCCGCTGTATTAAGATGCTTTACCGGCTGGAAAGTGAAGGCTTAGAGCCGAATATTATTATTTGGGCATTAATTCGAGAATGGGAGCAACTTTGGAAGTTAAAGCTTGCTGAGCAAAGCGGTCCCATTCAGTGGCAAAAGTTTGGAATTTGGCGTAACCGTCAGGGTTACTACCAGAGTGCGTTAAGTCGCCTTAGCTTCGCTCAATTAGAAGATATTCAACACGCCCTTACCCAATCAGATCATGCCTTTAAGCAAAACGTAATCGCTCGCCCTTATGTTGAAATGTGTCACCTTTGTATGATGTTCATGGGGTTCGATTTACGCGAAACACCGCTATTACAAGCATAAAGGACGTCACGTAGTGAGTTTACCTCCCACGTTTACAACACGCCCAACAGTTAAAGCCATTTTAGGGGGAACCTTTAACCCTCCACATAAGGGGCATATTGAAGCGGCGCTTAGCGCTGCTGATGAATTAGGCGTACACGAAGTTCACCTTATGCCCTGCAAATTAGCTCCACATAAGGCAGTCGGCGTGTCAGAAACCCATCGCGTGAGAATGATTGAGCTTTGCGCACAAACCAATGACAGACTTATTCCAGAGCTAATTGAACTTACGTTGCCGTCGCCGTCTTATACAGTAAAAACACTGCGCGCATTAAAAGAAAACAGTGATGACACAATCTGTTTTTTCATTGGTGCAGATTCGCTGTATAATCTGGATAAATGGTACGAGTGGGAGCACCTACTCGATTATTGTCACTTAGTGGTTATGCGTAGAGACGATGAAGAATTCTCGCCTCCTTGCGCAATACAAGCCTGGTTAGATACTCATGTGAGCGACGACAAAAACGTGATTCACACAGAACCTGCAGGTAGAGTAGTGTTAACCAACACACCGCTTTATAATGTTTCATCTACTGAGATTCGTGAAGTACTCGCTAGTACTACTTCAGCTGATAAAGGTCACGTACTAGAGGGTTCGCCCGCTGAATTGTGGTTGGAAAATGCGGTACTTGAGTACATAAACGAACATCAGTTATATAAAAGTTAAGTAAGTGAGGAAAACTCTTGGAGAGTCAACAGCTCAAACAGTTTGTTAAAGACAAAATCGACGATATGAAAGCCCGTGATGTCATTGAACTAGACGTTCGCGGCAAATCAAGTATTACAGATACCATGATCATTTGCTCGGGTAACTCTAAGCGTCATGTATCTTCTATTGCTGAAAACGTAATGGTAGAAGCGAAAAACGCGGGCCATGCGCCTGGAAGCGTTGAAGGCAAAGAATCTGGTGAATGGGTGCTGGTAGACTTTGGCGATGTTATTTTGCATGTTATGCAAGACGAAACCCGTGATTTCTATCAGCTAGAAAAGCTTTGGTCGTAATCACTACACAACGCGATTAAAACTTAAAGCAATCTTGCCTTATGGATGGCCGTGCTGGCTAAAGTACGGTCTTCATAGCCACTATAACTATTACAACCTGCGGTAAGGGTCGAAAGTGCGTATACAAATTGTTGCGGTTGGTACGAAAATGCCAAACTGGGTGAATACAGGCGTTGACGAATTCATTCGCCGCTTCCCCAGCGACATGCCCGTTTCATTTACCGAGATTGCTGCCGGAAAGCGCGGAAAAAACGCCGATATAAAACGTATTTTAGAAAAAGAAGGCGAGCAGATGCTTGCTGCTATTCCTAAAGGAAACCGCATTGTTACTTTAGAAGTAACGGGCAAACCTTGGGACACGCCAACCCTAGCCAAGCAGTTGGATAACTGGAAAATGGATGGGCGCGACGTGAGCTTACTTATCGGCGGCCCTGAAGGATTAGCCCCAGACTGTATTGCCGCCTCCGAACAAAAATGGTCATTGTCAGCGCTTACGTTACCCCACCCTCTGGTGAGAATTATTCTTACCGAAAGCCTCTACCGCGCGTGGTCGGTAACGCAGAATCACCCTTATCATCGTGAGTAAGGCGGCTTTACGCTAATGCAAAGGAAGTCAATGCACCGAAAACGTCAAGCGATACGCGACCATTCAGCCGAAGCGAACTTGTTCGCTCGTCGGGCGACGATTGCTTTTATCATTGTTATAGCCATGTTGGGCATTGTGCTAAACAACCTTTATTCTTTGCAGGTTACACAGTTTGAAGATTATCAGACCCGTTCTAACGGTAACCGAATTAAAGTGCTGCCGATAGCGCCCAACCGCGGGCTTATCTACGATCGTAATGGTGTGCTTTTAGCAGAAAATCGCCCTGTCTTTAGTTTGGAAGTCATTCCTGAACAGGTCGATGATATTGATGCAACCCTTCTCGAACTGACTGAACTGATGGGTATTACTAATGATGAACTTGAACGCTTTCAGTCAACGCTTAAAGGTACCCGCCGATTTAAACCGGTAGCACTTCGTACACAGCTTAGCGAAGAGGAAGTTGCCCTATTTTCCGCCAGCAAACATAAGTTTCCCGGCGTACAAATTGAGGCTCGTTTGGCCCGTCATTATCCCTACAAAGAAACCCTTACGCATGCCCTTGGTTACGTTGCCCGAATTAATAAACGAGACTTACAAAAGCTTGTTGAGGCGGGCCAAGAAGATAACTATGCGGCTACGCATGACATTGGTAAGTTGGGTATTGAAAAATATCATGAAGAACTCCTGCACGGAAAGGTTGGTTACCAACAGGTGGAAGTCAATAATCAAGGCCGAATTATTCGCGTTCTTAGTGTTGAACCGCCAACCCCAGGCAAAGACATCGTACTTAATTTAGATCTAAAACTTCAGCTAGAAGCCCAGCGCATTATCGATGGCATGCGTGGAGCAATTGTTGTTACCGACGTGAAAACCGGTGGAGTGCTGGCACTTTATTCAAACCCCAGTTACGACCCCAACTTGTTTGTTCACGGCATTAGCAGTAAGAACTATTCAGCACTGTTAAATTCTCCCGACCGCCCGCTTATTAATCGAGCGACCCAGGGGCAATACCCGCCAGCGTCGACGATTAAGCCCCACCTAGGCTTAGTAGGCTTAGAAGAAGGTGTGATCACGAAAGACTACACCATTACTGATACGGGCCGTTATAAACTGCCAAACGTATCACACGTGTGGCGTGATTGGCGTCGCTGGGGTCATGGCAAAGTTGATGTTTCTAAAGCGATAGAGGTGTCCTGCGATACCTATTATTACGAGTTAGCCTATAAACTGGGTATCGATAAAATAAGCGACGCCATGTATAAATTTGGGTTCGGTGATTTTACCGGCATCGACTTATATGAAGAATCTGATGCCAATATGCCTAGCCGTGGCTGGAAGCGCGCTCGATTTAATCAGCCTTGGTATATAGGCGATACCATTCCGGTAGGCATTGGTCAAAGCTATTGGACCACCACTCCTGTGCAGCTCAATACCTCAGTGAATACGCTGATAAACGCGGGGGAACGCTACATTCCGCAAATTATTCGCGGCTATATGAAAACGGATAGCTCGGTAGACCTCATTCCCCTTAAATCGTTACGTCCTATCGAAATTAAAAATCGCGACAACTTAGATGTTGTATTGAACGCGATGCGCGATGTTGTTAGCGGTGAAGAAGGCGGCGCTAGGCATGCCTTTGCCGATACTCCTTACGATTCAGCGGGTAAAACAGGAACGGCTCAGCTGTTTACTGTAGGACAAAATGAAAAGTATGATGCCAGCAAAATAGATGAGCGCCTTCGCGATAACGCCATGTATGTTGGCTTTGCACCTTTCGATGACCCGGAAATTTCGGTAACAGTAGTGCTAGAGAACGTGGGAGGCGGAAGTAAAAATGCTGCGCCCGTAGCCCGTCAAATTATGGACTTTTACTTCAAAGATCGGGTGTTCGACACCGTCAATACAGCACAATCAAACAATACCAATAAGTTAGGGGCGAATTAGTGAAACGAACCACCATAAACCCTAACAAAATTAGTTTATTGCAGCGAATTCATATCGACGGCTGGTTGTTAATTGGCCTACTCGTACTAAGCGCAGTGGGACTGGTCACGTTGTTTTCGGCTTCTGGTCAAGATATGGGGCAAATGGAGCGTCAGTTCATTCGACTTGGATTTAGTTTCATTGTTATGTTCGGCTTAGCGCAACTGCCTCTTGGGTTCTACCGGTTTCTATCGCCTTACGCTTTTGTCGGTGGGCTCCTCATGCTTATCGCCGTGTTGCTTTTCGGCGATATGGGGAAAGGTGCTCAGCGCTGGCTAGATCTAGGCTTTATTCGCTTTCAGCCCTCCGAGTTAATGAAGCTTGCAGTACCTATGATGGTGGCTTGGTATATCAGTAAGTTTACGCTGCCCCCCCGTACCACACATATCGTTGTTGGGTTTGCTTTAGTGGTGGTGCCAACCATTCTTATAGCAAAACAGCCTGACTTAGGCACGTCACTTCTCATTGCAAGCTCGGGCATCTTTGCCATATTTCTGGCGGGAATGAGCTGGCGTTTAATCTCTGTAGTGGGCGCGTTAATCGGCGCTTTTGCACCTGTCATGTGGTTCTTTCTTATGAAAGATTATCAAAAGCAACGCGTACTTACGTTCCTCAACCCAGAGAGCGATCCCTTAGGGTCAGGCTATCACATCATTCAATCGAAGATTGCCATTGGTTCAGGCGGGGTAGATGGCAAAGGTTGGCTGCAAGGTACTCAGTCTCAGTTAGAATTCTTGCCCGAGCGCCATACCGACTTTATCTTCTCTGTGTTCAGTGAAGAATTTGGCCTCACTGGGGTGATGTGTTTAATGGCGATTTATATATTTATTATATTAAGGGGCCTTATTATTTCTAGCCGCGCGCAAGACGCATACGCTAAGCTGCTTGGTGGCAGTATCACCCTCACCTTTTTTGTCTATGTGTTTGTAAACATGGGCATGGTATCGGGGTTACTTCCCGTTGTTGGCGTCCCCTTGCCTTTAGTCAGCTTTGGCGGCACATCCATGGTGACTTTGATGGCGGGATTTGGCATTCTTATGGCAATCGCCACTCAAAAACGTTTAATGTCTAGATAACCCGTATGTTGCGACATCTTATTTCGGTACTTGAGATACACAATGTAAATCGCGTAAACAAGCGATGCTATCGTTATTTGGCTATATTTGTTGTCGGTGCGTTTTTGGTAGGCTGCCAAAGTGCACCAAAACAATCTGGACGCTACACCCAGCACCAAGACTCTGCGCCAAAGTACGTTGCAAAAACGCCGGAAACGCTAGACGCTGTTCCTAAGTACGAAGCTTATAGAATGTTTAACAGTCGGCCCTACAAGGTGCTCGGAAAACATTATACGCCAATGCAAAATGGCAAGGGCTACGAAGAAGTCGGTTTTGCAAGTTGGTATGGGCAAAAATTCCATGGCCATCTAACGTCAAATGGTGAAACCTATAATATGTTCGCTATGAGCGCGGCGCACAAAACCCTGCCCCTGCCGTCTTACGTTCGCGTAACCAATTTAGAGAATAATAAACAAGCCATTGTTCGCGTGAATGACCGAGGGCCATTTCACGAAAACCGAATTATAGACTTATCTTATGCTGCGGCAGTTAAACTAGGTTATCACAGTAAAGGCACAGCGAAAGTTAAACTCGAAGTTATCCATTTCGACGAACAAAATAATGTCACTGTAGGTAATGGCCCCACGGTATCTTATGACGAATACCTCGGTATTGCTGTTGAACCTTCAACGCAGGTAGCCAGTGCATCCCCGTCAAATAATGCACAGGAAGAAGCGGCGCCAGAGAAAGGCGATGGCTTATTAAAAGACGCTATTTACATTCAAGTTGCCGCATTGTCTAACGCAGCAAAGGCAAAATCTATATCTAACGTACTATCAGCGCTATACCAAATACCTGCCCACCTACCCGTTGATAATAACATCTATAAACTTCAACTTGGCCCGATTCACGATGAAGCGGTTGTGGCCGAAGTACTTCAGCAATTAAAACAAAATGGCTACCCTAACGCGTATGCTATAACACAGACTTTATAACCTAGGCTCTAAAACGCAAACCCTATACCGCAATATGGACCCGCTTTTATATCCACCTGTTGTGTTAGCGCCCTTTTTATTTACCCTACTTTTACTGTCTATGCCTATCGTAAAAAAAAGAGCAAAGATGGGCTTTTCTACTTTGCTGATGCATAACCCGTAACGCCCCATCGCCCATAAATCCACCGAGAATGTGTCAGCATTGTGTCATTCAACAGGCAATATCACGGTTTCTTCGCCTTAGACCTACTAAGACGTAAACTTTTTTGATAAAACCTAGTCTTATAAGCAGCCTTTCGTTAAGATCTCACGTTGCCTCTGCGATACAATGAGGCTGCAAAGACAGGATTCAGTTTCGAACTGAACTAAAGCTAAAAATGGGTAGTCTTGTTTCGCGGTCTTCGCGTTAATAAGGTAAGCTTTAACTCACACGGATATAACGGTCAAAGAAATTAGAACCATGCTCAGAATAATTCAACGCGCTAAACCGTCATTACTTTCATTTGCCTTTTTGGTGTTAGGGACATTGTTACATACAGCCAGTGCTGCTGTAGTCACTCCGCCTGCTCCATCAGTCGCTGCAGAAGGTTTCTTACTTACCGACTATGAAACAGGTCACGTCATCGCGTCGAAAAACGCAGATATGCAGCTTGCACCAGCAAGTTTAACAAAGATCATGACCATTTATGTGATTGGTAAAGAACTTCAAGCGGGCAATATTAGCCTAGATGATGAAGTTACCATTTCTGAAAATGCATGGGCTAAGAAATTCCCAGATTCTTCAAAAATGTTTATTGAAGTGGGCACGCAAGTTTCCGTTAGCGACCTACTGCGCGGCATTGTAGTGCAATCAGGTAACGATGCCTGCGTTGCTATGGCTGAACATGTTGCAGGTTCGGAATCTGCATTTGCAAGCATGATGAACGCTCACAGCGCCTCGTTGGGTATGACAGCCTCTCATTGGGTAAATGCTCACGGATTACATGATCCTGACCACTACACCACCCCTCGTGACATGGCTATTCTTTCTCGTGCACTTATTGCCGAGACACCTGAAATGTATAAAATTTACAGTGAAAAAGAATTTACCTACAACGGTATTAAACAGTACAACCGCAATAGCTTACTGTGGGATAAAAGCTTAAATGTTGACGGTATCAAGACGGGCCACACCTCAGATGCAGGCTACAGCCTAATTACATCTGCTGAGCAAGGCGGCATGCGCCTAATTTCTGTGGTAATGGGTACTGATAGCGAACGTGCACGTAAAGTAGAAAACAAAAAACTACTTAAATACGGCTTCCGCTTTTACGAAACGCTTACCCCTTATCAAGCGGGACACAGTTTTGTCGCCCACCGCATTTACATGGGTGATAGAGAAACGGTAGACCTTGGAATTAATCAATCTACCCCCATTACTATTCCTCGCGGTCAAGCGGCGAATTTGGAAGCTAACTTTGAGTTAGACGACAAACTGGAAGCCCCGCTAGCTAAAGGTCAAGTAGTCGGTAAGCTATACCTACAGCTAGAAGGTGAAGACGTGGCAAGTTACCCACTGGTAACCCTTCAAGAAGTAAAAGAAGGTAGCTTCTTCAACCGCGCCAAAGACTACATTATGCTTCAGCTAGGCTTTGACGACGAGTAAAAGCAAATAGATGACTACGCTTTAAAAAGCGAGTGATTAAAAAGCTAGTTGTGAAGCGGCCAGATTTGTTACAATCTGGCCGTTTTTTTATATGATATTTTAAGTACCAAGGATATCGCATGGATACCCGTTTCGACGAACTACTAGATTTTCCAACAAACCAAACATTTAAAGTAATGGGCGTAGCACACGAAGACCTACCAGAACAGGTAGTAAGCTGTCTTCAACAGCACGCGCCTGGCGATTATTCCCCGGCAGTTAAACCAAGTAGTAAAGGTACTTACCACTCGGTTTCAATAAGTGTACGTGTAACCAGTAAAGAGCATATGGAAACCATCTACACAGAATTAGCCAAACTTGAGCTTGTTAGGGTTGTACTATAAGTGAGTGACCAGCCGATTCAGCCTGAAGCGAATGGTGTTGTAGTACGCCAACTAGGCCGTCAGCCATATGAGCCTGTTTTCGAGGCAATGAAACGCTTTACCGATGAGCGTGACCAGCACACCCAAGACGAGATTTGGCTAGTCGAGCATGACGCTGTTTTTACCCAAGGACAAGCGGGGAAAGCTGAGCATATCCTTATGCCCGGCGATATTCCCGTTGTGCAAGTAGACCGTGGCGGCCAAGTCACCTATCACGGCCCGGGCCAACAAGTCATTTATTTATTGCTTAATATCAAGCGAAGAAAACTTGGCGTTCGTCACCTCGTTACAGCGATGGAAGAATCTGTGGTCGGACTTCTCGCAAAGTACGGTGTAAAAGCCTATCCAAAGCCCGACGCGCCTGGCGTGTACGTGGACGAAAAGAAAGTGTGCTCTCTTGGTTTAAGAATACGTAATGGCTGCTCGTTTCACGGGTTGGCTTTAAATGTTAGTATGGACCTATCACCGTTTCAGCGTATTAACCCATGTGGTTATGCCGGTATGGAAATGATAGATACCGCGCGCCTTAACGGCCCAAATACGCTTGAAACCGCTGGTAATGAATTAACGCATTTGTTGCTAGAAGCGCTTTCCATTGCACAGCCAATATATAAAGAAGGTTTTGATGAGTAACGCACGACCTCAAGCGGGGGTAAAACTCCGTGATGATGAAAAAGTAAAACATATTCCCGTCACCATTATTCCTACAGAAAAGGAAGAAATGCTGCGCAAGCCGGAGTGGATAAAAATCAAATTGCCTCGTACTACCGAGAAAATTGATCACATCAAGAAAACACTTCGCAAAAATAATCTTCACTCGGTATGTGAAGAAGCAAGTTGCCCTAACCTAGCCGAGTGTTTCAACCACGGTACCGCCACCTTTATGATATTAGGTGATATTTGTACCCGCCGTTGTCCTTTCTGTGACGTAGCTCACGGTAAGCCTTTGCCTCCAAGTGCAGAGGAGCCAGAGAAGCTCGCTAAAACGATTGCAGAAATGAACTTGCGCTACGTGGTTATTACGTCTGTTGACCGCGATGATCTTCGCGACGGTGGAGCCCAGCACTTCGTAGATTGCATTAATGCTATTCGCGAACACAGCCCAACGACAACCATTGAAGTATTAGTGCCAGACTTCCGTGGCCGTATGGACCGAGCGTTGGAGATTTTCAAAAACGGCGTACCTGATGTGTTTAACCACAACCTTGAGACCATTCCTCGCCTATACCGAGAATGTCGTCCAGGTGCAAATTACCAGTGGTCATTAGACTTGCTTAAGAAGTTTAAAGCGCAACATCCTGACGTAATGACAAAGTCGGGCTTAATGATGGGCATGGGTGAAGAGAACGAAGAGATTCAAGGGGTACTTGATGATCTGCGCGCTCATGATGTTGATATGCTGACACTCGGTCAGTACCTTCAGCCTAGCCGCCACCACTACCCAGTAAAACGCTATGTGCACCCTAAAGAGTTTGATGCGCTAGGCGATTACGCCAAAGAGATTGGCTTTACTCATGCAGCGTGCGGCCCCATGGTTCGTTCAAGTTACCATGCTGACCAACAGGCGGCAGGTAAAGAAGTTAAATAATGTCAACGCCATTTCATTAATTGAAATACGTAACCAATACGCACTGCAGATTTTAAAAAGCGATGATTTCATCGCTTTTTTTGTGCTCATTTTCCGCCTTTTAACGTTTTATCGTGCACTTATAAAACGACATCGGCAGTAGAATTCGCTAGCCGTTATATTTATAAGCAGCAATTCTTGCTATGCCCTTTGCTTGCTAAATAATTACGGGTGACAAACCCGTAGGTATTGTTAGAATGCGCGAATTGTAGCTTAACTCCTTAAACGCCCCCCAAAAAACAGGGGTGAGGTCATTTCATGCGCAAACATATTTACATTGCCTATACAGGCGGCACCATTGGTATGAAACCCTCTAAACAAGGTTACGTACCCGCTGCTGGCTTCTTAACTGAAACACTAAAAAAGATGCCTGAGTTTCACCGCTCTGAAATGCCCCTTTTTACCTTGCATGAATATGATAATTTAATCGATTCCTCAGATATGGATCCGTCAGATTGGCAGCGTATCGCCGATGACATTGCCGATAACTACGATAAGTATGATGGCTTCATTATTTTGCACGGTACAGATACCATGGCATACACGGCTTCAGCGCTAAGTTTTATGTTAGAAGACTTAACGAAGCCTGTGATTGTTACCGGTTCACAAATTCCGTTAGCAGAACTGCGTTCAGATGGTCAGGTAAACCTGTTAAATGCCTTATTTGTGGCGGCAAACTACCCGATTGCAGAAGTAGGACTGTTTTTTAATAACCGTTTGCTTCGAGGTAATCGCAGCCGAAAAGTTGATGCCGACGGATTTAGTGCTTTTGATTCCCCTAACTTCCCTCCGTTACTTGAAGCGGGGATCAATATTCGCATTAAAGCAGGTACCTTGGCAGAAACACCTAACAATACCTTAACGGTATCTAGCGTAAAGGCCCAGCCTATTGGCATGGTAAGCTTATACCCAGGTATTGCCCCTGAGGTAATTAAAAACACGCTTCAGCAACCCGTTAACGCACTAATATTGCTAAGTTATGGTGTAGGCAATGCGCCGCAAAACCCTGAACTTATCGCGCAACTTAAATACGCGAAAGCCCGTGAAATCCCTGTTTTAAACTGTACGCAATGCATGCGCGGGCGCGTAAACATGGGCGGCTATGCGACCGGGCACGGCCTACAAGAAGTTGGCGTATTATCGGGTAGTGATATGACGCCAGAGGCCGCCCTCGCTAAATTACATTACTTGTTAAGCAAAGGGCTTGCGTTTGAAAAAATCAGTCAACTGCTTACACAAAACTTGCACGGCGAGTTAAGCGATTAACATAAAACACCTGCAACGTTTGCGTTGGCAGGCAATAAAACGACAACGTTTTAAAAATAAGGTTTTAAAAGTGACAACAACATATTCAGGTATGCTGCGAAAAATGCGCACCGCTGCCGATGAAGACAATACAGTACGCTATACACTCCCTATCGGTGACGAGTTTTTAGATATTAACAGCCTAATAGGTAAAGAAGTAACAGTAACCTTCTCGGGTGACATTAACTGTGTGCACTGTAATCGTAAAACCAAGAAAAGTTTTAACCAAGGTTATTGCTACCCTTGCTTAATTTCCTTGGCGCAGTGCGACAGTTGTATTATCAAGCCTGAGAAATGCCACTATCACGAAGGTACATGTAGAGAACCCGAGTGGGGAGAAGAACACTGCTTCAGCGACCATTTTGTTTATCTTGCTAATACCGGTACGGTGAAAGTTGGAATTACCCGAATGGTAACTGATGGCGTGTCGACGCGATGGATGGATCAAGGCGCTACCCAGGCAACCGTTATGTTACGCGTGCCAGATAGACTAACAAGTGGGCAAGTTGAAACCTTGTGTAAAGACCACATTGCCGATAAAACAAACTGGCGCACTATGCTAAAGGGGAAACCAGAAGAGGTGGACCTTGAGCAAGTCAAAACGGAGCTAATGGAAAAGATTGAAAACGACCTAGCGGCGTTGAAACAAGAAAAAGGACTGCAAGCGGTGTCGGAAGTGAGTACGCCTATTCACGATATTCATTACCCTGTAGAAGACTACCCGGTGAAAATTAAGTCGTTAAACTTAGATAAGACACCGTCGTTTTCTGGCGTACTAACAGGTATTAAAGGCCAATATTGGATGTTAGATGGCGACCGCGTTATCAATATCAGAAAGTTCGCAGGCTATAACGTAGACGTCACATATTAGAATTATGTGACGTCTAAAGGTCTACTCGCATTTGCTTTTACGTAAACGCTTGTAGACCTTTTAGCGTTTAGCAACCCACGAACGCGCCAATTTACTGCCAAAATTCGAAATAGTCGCCACTATTTCTCTGCGGCTTAGGCGCAGGTTCGAAGGCCGGCGTGCCAAGATACAAGAATCCAACCAGCTCATCGTCTTCGCTAAGACCTAAACCATTCCTTACCGTTTCGCATTGCGCATAATTGCCTGTGCGCCACATACCGTTAAAGCCCTGCGCAACTGCCGCCATTTGCATGGCCATAACGCCACAGCTGGCCGAAGCGATTTGCTCAACTCTTGGCACTTTTTCATGTTCAATATGCTTTGCAATTGCAACAACGACCATGGGCGCGCGATGCGGAAGCTGCACTGCCCTTTCTATGTCTTTTTGTGGCTTACCGTTTTCGATAGCCGACTTTTCATACAATGCACCTAGCTTATCTAACCCCTTTCCCGTACATACAATAAAACGCCATGGTGTTAGACACGCATGATCAGGTGCGCGCAGAGCAGCCTGCATAATATTTTCAAGTGCATCACCACTTGGTGCTGGCGCTTCTAAACGCGGCTGAGAACTTCTGTTAAGTAACAATGTTAAAGCGTCCATCTACGTCCCTACATATCAAATTCGTGCGTAATCTAGAGCGTTAAAAGTCTCTAGTTACCTAAAAGCATACCCGTAAAAGCGGTATGGTTGGTTGTATGCTAGATCCTACGGTCCATAAACAAAAAAGACCAGAAATATCCGGTCTTTTAGCGCGTTAATCAAGCGCTGTATTGCTTGTACTATGAAGGCATTTTAGGCGCAAAAAATTGTTTAAAGTAATAATCGACGCTTAAAAACCGTCCTCCGCCATATACAAACAGAACCAATAGCATAACGAAATACGTCGCAGCAAATTCAATACCGTTATTCAGCACCACAAAGTTGCCGCTTGACGTTAACCATTCGTAATGGCCATGGTTTTGTAATAGTGATTTCGCAGCCGATAGTTTTTCGGGCGCAGCCATAACACTTTCATTAAGCACGATAGTACCGTCAGCAAGCCAAGAAGACGCGTCAGCAATAGCCAACCAGCCATTATCAGCATGTACACTAACCATAGCAACGACCATAGTGATCATTAACGGGATACTGACTAGGCGAGTTAATGCCCCAAATAATAACAGTACACCCCCAACCAGTTCAGCGGCGGTGGCCAAAAATGCCATTACAAATGGTATAGGCAAGCCTAAACCGTAATCCTCATTTCCAAACCAGTCTACTATGCTGTCAAAACTAGATGCTTTATTCCAACCAGCTTGTATCATTACCGGTGCTAAATATAAGCGTAACAAAAATAGCGGAATGCCGTTGGCTAACTGTAGTCGTGCTACAAACTGTTGGTAAATTTTTATCATCGTTTTGCCTTTTTCAATATTTCAGAATAAGAACGGAGCAGTATGAAAAAAATTTCATCGCACAAGAATGCGCCTTCACCGTTCTCACGAATAATGCAAAAAGGCCAGCAAAAAGCCCGGTACAAGGAGCGCAACGGCAAGTTTTTAATGAGTATGAGTGAAGACGATCACACGCGTATAGCGCATCTTATTAAAAGGTGGCTAGAGGAAGACACTAAAACGCGTTAACGGCAGTTTAATAGCGAAATTATTGTTCTGGTGGCTAATTGTCCCTATTGATTAAGGTAAATCGAATGGCTGCACACAAAAAATTACAATTAAGTTCGCGATCTTATACGTTTTAGGTAACATAATGTAATGCAGTATATTGAGCAAGATACCCCTGACTGGTCTTGCTCTGATTAGTTAATTCAAAAAAGGTAGTGATCAAATGGCAGCCAAAGGAAATTGGACCAAATCCTTGTTTATTGGCTTGTGGACGGTGCTTAACTTCACCCGCAAACTTTTCTTTAATCTTATTTTCATTGTTATTTTTGTTGGATTGATTGTTGCTATAGCTGGTCAGGACAACGAGCAACTAACGGTAAATAAAGGCAGTGCACTTTTTCTAACGCTTAACGGCAAGTTGGTCATTGAAAAAGAAAGTGTTGATCCCTTCGAGCAGTTTTTACAGGAATCGCTAGGCAGTGAACCTGAAAACCCAGAAGTACTTGTTCGCGACGTGGTAAAAGTGCTAGAGAACGCCCAAAAAGACCGTCGTATTAAAGCTCTGGTGTTAGATTTGCAAGGCTTTACAGGCGGTGGTTTAGATAAACTTCGCGCCGTAGCGAAAGCTATTGACGGGTTTAAAGAATCGGAAAAGCCGGTATACGCTATTGGCGATTACTTCTCACAGGACCAGTATTACTTAGCAGCCCATGCTGACAACATTTATCTAAACCCAATGGGAGGGTTGATGTTTGAAGGGTATGGTCGCTTCGGAATGTACTTTAAAGACATGCTGGAAAAGCTGAAGGTTACCACACATATTTTCCGTGTGGGCACCTATAAATCAGCGGTTGAGCCACTCATGCGCAACGACATGTCACAGGAAGCCAAAGAAGCAGAAAAGCAGTGGTTAGATGGCTATTGGGCTCAATACAAGGCTGACGTTTCAGCAGCCCGCGGCATTGATGAAGCTAATTTTGATGAAACCCTTGAAGAGCTTTTGGCTAAGTTTGAAGCCGCCGGCGGCGACTTTGCTCAATATGCCCTGCAAAACAATTGGGTAGATGCGTTAAAAACACGAGAAGAAGTCAGGCTTGAACTTATCGACATAGTGGGCGAAGACGACAATAAACTCGGCGTGAATTTAACGTCATTTAATACCTACCTTAAGGTGATTAATCCGCCCATGCCGGCCATTGAATCTGATATGGATAAAGTCGCTATTGTTGTTGCCAAAGGAACGATTTTAGACGGCGATCAAAAAGCTGGCACTATAGGCGGCGACAGCACTGCACGTCTGTTAAGAAAAGCGCGATTAAATGACAACGTAAAAGCAGTGGTACTACAGATAGACTCTCCTGGCGGTAGTGCATTTGCATCTGAGGTTATCCGTCAAGAAGTACTCCAGCTTCAACAGGCGGGCAAGCCGGTTATTGCATCAATGAGCACTTACGCGGCGTCTGGTGGTTATTGGATTGCGGCAAGCGCAGATAAAATTATCGCAAGCCCGAGCACAATAACGGGCTCTATCGGTGTATTTGGCATGTTTATGACCTACGAAAATTCACTGGATTATTTAGGCATTCATAGCGATGGCGTCGCATCCACTGAGCTTGCTGGTTTTTCAACGGTTCGCCCGTTAGCACCAGAGTTTGGTCAGATTCTTCAGCGCAATGTGGAAAACACCTATGGTAACTTTCTGTCGCTTGTCTCTAACGCACGAGATATGCCAATTGATGAAGTAGACAATGTAGCGCAAGGTCGCGTGTGGATTGGTGACGATGCGATTAACTTGGGGCTAGTTGATGAATTAGGTACCCTTGACGATGCGGTTGTTGCTGCAGCCGAAATGGCTGAACTAGAAAATTACGATACGTTTTACGTAAAGCGTACATTAACCGCTCAGGAAATATTCTGGAAAGAATTTTTTGGACAAGCAATGACATTTGTCGGCAAATGGCAGTTTGCGAATGCAGATACTGCACTGGTTAACGAGTTTAAGCGTGTACTGAAAGAGTTTAACTTGGTAAACCAACTTAACGATCCGAAAGGCACTTATGTTCTTTGCTTACCCTGCGACGTTGAATAACGGGCAAGCAAGAAAAACTTTCTTAACAAAGAGGCAGTAAGATCGCTTCAAATGACTTAACCCAAGAACAGCGTCGTGTGATTACCGACGCTGTTTTTCGTTGCTATGATAAAGCGGAGCACTATTTTTCTCGTTCTTTCGAACGCCCCGCCATTACATTCAGACGTTCCGGTAAAAACGCGGGTACCGCATTTTTGCAACAAAACCGCCTTAACTTCCACCCTATTTTATACAAAGAAAATAGCGAGGTATTTATACGGGAGGTGGTGCCACACGAAGTGAGTCACCTACTAGTATGGATATTGTTCGCAAGGGTTCAACCCCACGGGAAAGAATGGCAATCGGTGATGCGGGGGGTGTTTGACTGCTCCCCAAGTGCAACGCATCAGTTTGATGTAAAGCGCGTAAGCCGCTCTTTTAGCTATAAATGTGATTGTGACACTTATGCGTTAAGTACGCGCAGGCATAATAATATTTTAAAAGGTGCCCAGTATAAGTGTAAGAAATGCAGCGCCTTGCTTAGAGCAGCCTAATTGGGGTAAATTTGGAAACACAAGGCTATTAATATTGCTTTGCCATTACGTGCTTTCGACTAATTAAACCAGTGTTTAGTAAATACGCTGTCTAAATCGTCAAACGCTGTCTTGAGAAGTTGCGCTAGCTCTTTGTATTTTGGTTTAGCCTTAGCACTAGCAATATTCACCCCTTGGGCGCGCATTTTAGCGTGAATCTCTTGATACCAACTTTTTAGCTGCGGCGGAAGGTATTGATCTGAACGATGACCAAGCCAAAGTAACCCTTGCATGGGTAAACTTAGAAAAAATGCACCTATAGCGATGGTCTGGGGTAAATAGTCAGCGCCTAAATTCTGAAATAAAAGCGCACAGGAAACCATAGCAACCGGAGGCATGGTCTTAATCGCAAATTTGGTTGCAGCAACCACACGGCACTCTGGGAAAAAAGCGTAAAGCTCTTTTCTAACAGGCCACGTCTTCATGTACTGCTGACCGTTTTTCAACATTGTCACTACTGATTGAGACATGGCCCACCTCTTTCATCTAACTATTTGACCAACTCTAGCGTTTTCATATTAACTTGCTGCACCGTATAGCTGATTGCTCATATACATTGGCATTTGGTTACGCTAAGCCTTCATACTACGTCAAGTATATACGATGTAGCAGCAAATTTGGTCGCATCTTTAGTTTAGTTGCCTCAATTTAACGTCATGGAAGATAGAAAAGCCTGAGAAAAAATAACCAAGGTTTACCTCTTTTTGAGTGGCTTATTTCCCAATATATATGGGCGCTAGCGCCTTGGATTCAAGCTTTATCTCATTCATTTAATAATTAAATGGTATAAGCATTGGCTATCTTTAAGTGACATTTTCTCAGCTTACGGGCATCATACGCATTAGAGTCCTAGCGATGTGCAGTACTACGTTCTTATCACGGCCTTTAAACTTTTGATGTGATAGTTCACTGCAATTTCCCGCTGGCTAACAATCATAATAAAAAGTAACTAGGTGTTGTGCTTGATTTAATAATTTTCGCCCCTACCTAGCTTTCTAAGAGAATTTGTATAAGTAGCCCGATTCGGGCGAAATATTTGGAGAGGAAAATGGCAGAAAGCAGACACGTCCGTCTACTTATCTTGGGTTCTGGCCCAGCAGGTTACTCAGCGGCGGTTTATGCTGCACGCGCTAACCTTGAACCTGTACTTTTAACTGGTATTCAACAAGGCGGACAGCTTACTACCACAACAGAAGTAGAAAACTGGCCTGGCGACCCTGAAGGTCTTACTGGCCCAGATCTCATGGTTCGTATGCAAAAGCACGCGGAAAAGTTTGATACCGAGATTATTTTTGATCATATCAACAAAACAGATCTGACTAAGCGCCCTTATACCCTTTACGGCGATAGCGGCACCTACACTTGTGATGCACTAATTATTGCAACCGGTGCCTCTGCGAAATACCTGGGCTTAGAGTCAGAGCAAGCGTTTATGGGTAAAGGCGTATCAGCGTGTGCAACATGTGATGGTTTCTTCTACCGCAATCAAAAAGTAGCGGTTGTTGGTGGCGGTAACACGGCCGTTGAAGAAGCGCTTTACCTTTCTAATATTGCCTCTGAAGTTCACGTTATTCATAGAAGAGACAGCTTCAGAAGTGAAAAAATACTTGAGCAACGTCTTCGTGAGAAAGCAGAGAACGGTAATGTTGTGTTACACCTAAATCGTACCCTTGATGAAGTGCTAGGCGACGAAATGGGCGTTACCAAGATACGTATCAAGGAAACCGAAGGTAATGCAACCGAAGAGCTAGACGTAATGGGTCTGTTCATTGCTATCGGTCACAAACCAAATACCGATATTTTTGATGGTCAGCTTGAAATGAAAGATGGCTACATTACAGTGAACAGCGGTACGAATGGTAACGCGACACAAACCAGCGTTGAAGGTGTATTCGCAGCGGGTGACGTAAGCGATCACATCTACCGTCAGGCAATCACTTCAGCGGGCACAGGCTGCATGGCCGCCCTTGATGCTGAAAAATACCTTGACGGTATTATGCCAGAACAAGGTTAAATACCTTATTTGAAAGCCCTACGTTACTGTGGGGCTTTTTTACTTATGATAGCGTTACATTATATTGAAGAAGGCGCGCCCTTCCCGCCTGTTGATACCGCGTTAGAAGACCCAAACGGTTTACTTGCCTTCGGCGGCGATTTAAGTCCTGCTCGCTTATTTTCCGCATACTCCCAAGGCATATTTCCGTGGTTTAGTGATGATGAACCGCTACTTTGGTGGTCACCGAACCCTCGGGCAATCATCGAGCTTAACGAGTTTGTTCCGTCAAAAAGCCTTAAAAAATTGGCTCGCAAACAGAAATACACGGTAACGATAAATCACGCATTTGACCGCGTTATAAACGCCTGCTCCACAATACCTCGCAAGAACCCGAACACGGGTGATTTTTCAGATGAGACTTGGATAACTGAAGATATGATAGCCGCATACAAGCAGCTTAATGGTTTAGGTCTTGCCCATTCTGTTGAGGTATGGCATGACGACGAGTTAGTAGGCGGCTTATACGGCGTTGGTATTGGTAAAGTTTATTGCGGCGAATCTATGTTTCACCGTGAAAGTAACACGTCAAAGCTAGCTATGCTGGCGCTAGTTGAGCATATGAAAGCTTACGATATGGCGTTTATCGATTGCCAATTGCCCACTGACCACCTTTCTTCATTAGGTGCTAAAACCCTCTCAAGGGAAGACTTTATTGAAAAATTGGAAAACAACAACCACACTTTAACAGATGACGGTAGGCTTCGCGAAGACTACCTAGCCCGTTGGAAGCCAAGAGTGATTACACCGTGAAGTTTGGTATAACCCAATCGTTTTCATGTAGCTATTTGCCTGAACAGCAGGAGCAACTGTTAGTTTATGCTGAAAATAACAATTCTCAGCAGTGGCATTATTCGCAGCTTATTCAAGTAGGGTTCAGACGCAGTGGTGAACAAATATATCGCCCTCACTGCCCTGCCTGTAGAGCGTGCAAATCGGTAAGGATCCCCGTTTACGAGTTTACCCCCTCTCGCAGTCAAAAGCGTCTGCTAAAAAGTAATCAGAACTTTAGCGTCAGGCTAGTCGATAAAACCCGTGACGATTACTATCCGCTGTACGAGCGCTATATTACTGAGCGTCATTCTGATGGCAGCATGTACCCCCCGTCGAAAACCCAGTTCGATAACTTCGTACAAAGCGAATGGATGACTACCCATTATCTTGAGGCCTACCACGGCGAAAAACTTATTGCTGTGGCTGTCACTGATATTATTGATGCCAATAAAAACATGAGCGCGCTTTCGGCGCTGTATACATTTTTTGACCCTGACTATAGCCCAGCGTCTTTAGGCACATGGATGATTTTGATGCAGATTGAACAGGCTAAGCGTTTAGGTCACCGCTACGTGTATTTGGGCTATTACGTTGATGGTTGTCAAAAAATGTCTTACAAGCATAAATTCTTGCCGTTTGAGCAGTTTAGTGACAATGAATGGCATCTATTTAGTAAAAGTAGTAAAATACACACTTAATTGCTTTACACCGTACCCAAGATTGGGTAAGGTCTGCGCGGCAAAAATTTTGAATTACTGAGGTAACTGCTTTACATGGCAAAAGAAGATTGTATTGAAATGGAAGGTACTGTGTTGGACACACTACCTAACACTATGTTCCGCGTTGAACTAGAAAACGGTCACGTAGTGACTGCACACATCTCTGGTAAAATGCGCAAGAACTATATCCGTATTCTTACTGGCGATAAGGTCACCGTTGAGATGACTCCATACGATTTGACTAAAGGTCGAATCATTTATCGCGCAAGATAATGAGCCATTTAAGCGGTAACGCATAAAAAAAGCCCGATATAATCGGGCTTTTTCATATCTGTTGCTAACTCATTAATGCTGTTTCGCATTTACTTACAATGCTTCGCTATTGTAGATAAACGCCAAAGCACTCCGAAGGCGACCTACCGCCATCCTTCGGGCACTTTTCTAAAGCAATCGCTAACTAGGCTCAGCTTCTTCAGACGTGGCGCCTACACCTGTGTATTCGAAGGTTAATTTATCTTCTACACAGTCTACTTTCACATTGCCGCCTTTAGACAACTCACCAAATAACAGCTCATTAGCCAACTCTTTCTTCAGATCGTCTTTGATGACACGTGCCATTGGTCGTGCACCCATCGCTTTGTCATAACCCTTGTCGGCCATGTAAGCACGAGCATCACTGGTTACCTCAAGTGAAACACCTTTCACGTCAAGCTGCGCTTGAAGCTCAATGATAAACTTATCTACCACTTGCAAGATGATTTCAGGGTCCAGATGATTAAACCAAATAATGCCATCTAAACGGTTTCTGAATTCAGGGGTAAATACCTTATTAATTTCCGACAATGCATCATGGCTGTGGTCTTGCTGCTTAAAGCCAATAGACTTGCGCACCGTTTCCTGCACACCAGCGTTGGTGGTCATTACAAGTACAACATTTCTAAAGTCCACTTTGCGGCCGTTGTTATCAGTTAACGTACCATGATCCATCACTTGAAGAAGAATATTGTAGATGTCGCTATGCGCCTTCTCAATTTCATCTAGAAGCACCACAGAGTATGGGTTTTTAATCACCGCGTCTGTTAATAAACCGCCTTGGTCGAAGCCCACATAACCAGGAGGAGCACCAATTAAGCGGCTTACCGCATGACGTTCCATGTATTCAGACATGTCGAAGCGCACTAATTCAACGCCCATAATCTTCGCCAGTTGCTGAGTTACTTCAGTTTTACCGACACCCGTAGGGCCAGCAAACAAGAAACTACCAATTGGTTTGGCTTCGGCCCCTAGGCCTGAACGCGACAGCAAAATAGCGTCGTTAAGCGTCTCTATCGCCTTGTCTTGGCCAAAAACAACCATTTTAAGGTTGCGACCTAGGTTCTTAAGCACTTCTTTGTCAGAGGCTGACACAGACTTCTCAGGAATACGCGCCATTTTTGCAATGATTTGCTCAATGTCACCTACATTGATGGTCTTTTTACGTTTTGAAGGCGGTAGCAAGCGTTGACTTGCGCCGGCTTCGTCCATCACGTCAATGGCCTTATCTGGAAGGTGACGCTCATTAATGTATTTGGCCGACAGTTCAGCTGCCGCCTGAATCGCTTTTTGCGTAAAGCGCACGTTGTGGTGCTCTTCATAGCGACTCTTGAGCCCAAGCAATATCTTGGTCGTATCGCTTACACTCGGTTCTGTGACATCAACTTTTTGGAAGCGACGGGCCAGCGCACGGTCTTTTTCGAAAATACCTTGGTATTCTTGATATGTGGTAGACCCTATACAGCGAAGTTCACCGCTAGAAAGCTTAGGCTTAAGCAAGTTAGACGCGTCCATTACACCGCCAGACGCCGCACCTGCGCCAATAATAGTGTGGATTTCATCAATAAATAAAATCGCGTGCTTGTCTTTGCCTAATTCTTTTAAAATTGCTTTTAAACGCTTTTCGAAGTCACCGCGGTACTTAGTCCCCGCCAGCAGCCCACCTAAGTCCAGTGAATACACCGTACTTTCCGCAATAACATCAGGCACGTCTTCGTTCACGATGCGATAAGCTAACCCTTCGGCAATAGCGGTTTTACCCACGCCGGCCTCACCCACAAGTAACGGGTTGTTCTTACGACGACGGCATAGGATTTGAATAGTTCGCTCTACTTCAGAATCGCGGCCAATGAGTGGGTCAATTTTTCCATCTTTGGCATGTTTGTTCAGGTCAGTCGCGTACTTACTTAACGCCGAACCGCCCTCTTCTCCCGACTCGCTCTCTTCTGCAGTTTCCGGGTTAACTGGATCATCGTCATCGGCTTTACTCACGCCATGACTAATAAAGTTCACTACGTCTAACCGGGTAACATCCGCTTTTTTGAGGATATATACCGCCTGAGACTCTTGCTCACTGAAGATTGCAACCAACACATTTGCGCCCGTTACTTCGTCTTTACCCGACGACTGTACGTGGAAGACCGCCCGTTGTAACACACGTTGAAAACCTAACGTAGGCTGGGTTTCCCGCTCGTTCAACTGGTCGTCTAAAATGAGTGGTGTGGTATCTTTCACGAAAGACAACAATTCGCTTTTAATTGCCTCTATATCGGCACCACATGCCTTGAGCGCATCGCGAGCAGCTGAGTTATCAAGCAATGCCAACAACAAGTGCTCAACCGTCATAAACTCATGACGGTGCTCTCTGGCAAATACAAACGCGTCATTCAACGTTTGTTCTAATTCTTTATTTAACATATCGCTCGCCCTCTACAAAAAACCTTATGCTTGCTCCATCGTGCACATCAACGGGTGTTGATGCTTGCGTGCGTACTGATTAACCTGCATCACTTTTGTCTCTGCTATCTCAGCAGTAAAAATGCCACACACGGCTTTTCCTTGATAATGAACGGTTAGCATAAGTTGGTTGGCTTTCTCAGCGTCCATATTGAAAAACTGCATGAGTACTTCAATGACAAAATCCATTGGCGTGTAGTCGTCATTGTTCAACAACACTTTATACATGGGAGGCGGCTGCGGCTTTTGTCGCTGCGCGTCTTTTTGTTTTTCCTTTTCGATACTAATAGCGTTGTCTTTACTCATAACTTAATAATAGTGGTTATCTGGGATATATGTGTACAAACTTTTGGATAAATTTATTCACATTATCCCTTGACATAATATGGTTAAAAAATCTACATTTTGTATTGTGGTGTTGGGTATTGCACAGTGATAACTATTTATAACTTCATATTAGTTACATTCAATACTCTTTCCACCCTGTCTCCGGATCTATAATGGGGGCATATACTCGTGAGTTCAAGGATTAAGAGGAAGTCGAAGTATGGCGGTTGGCAAAGTTAAATGGTTTAACAACGCAAAGGGTTTTGGATTTATCGTTCCTGAGGACGGCGGCGAAGATATTTTCGCGCATTACTCTACGATTCAAATGGAAGGCTACCGTTCGCTAAAAGCGGGACAAGAAGTGACGTTCGAAGTACAGCAAGGCCCTAAAGGGCTACACGCTGAGAACATTGGCTTCAAAGAAGAACCAGAGCGTTAGTAAAAAGAATTTATAAAGCCTGACCTTGCCGTCAGGCTTTTGCTTTTTATGCCATTTATAAAACGCAAAGGCGTACATTCGCGCCTGTGTGGATAATTGTGTCGATTATTATCTGAGCTTTTGTGTTAACTTCTATGTGAGCACGTTTTTCAATTTTTGCGTTAGCATTTGAGTAATTAGCGGCGCGCTACGTTATCTGCACGCTTACCCAAACGATACCTTCAAAGTAATACCCTGCTTAGTACAAGCACTCAAGCCCAATTCCTTAAACCCAGCCCTTTAAAAACAACTCCTTTAAAATCAACTTCTTAAAAACAATTCCTTTAAAAAATAGCCTTCCCTTTTCGATACATGTAAGCAACGCCAAGTTTTACCATTTGTATGCTAAACACGTAAGCACGTTAACGTGCCTTTGAAGGTTAAAAAAAAGCCCGCTCACTTCAGTGAACGGGCTTTTTAATGTTCATATAACGCTATTTATTACGTCATCACAGTTGAACGTTAAGACGTCATACGATCAACTGAGAAAATTGTAATTAAGCGCCAAGAATAGTTTTAAGTGTCTTACTTGGAGACATCGTTGCAAAAAGCTTATCTTCGTCTGGGTAGTAGTAACCGCCAATTTCTTGTGCACTGCCTTGAGTCGCATCAATCTCAGCCAAGATATCATCAATTTTCGCTGATAGCTCTTCATAAACTGGCTTAAACTGCGCTGCAAGATCTGCATCTTCAGTTTGGTTCGCTACTTCTTCAGCCCAGTATAGACCCAGGTAAACATGGCTACCACGGTTGTCTAGCTGGCCCGCTTTACGTAGCGGAGACTTACCATTGTTAAGCAACTTCTCCGTCGCTTTATCAAGGGCTGTAGCAATAACTTTTGCTTTGGTGTTACTGTGCTTGATAGCAACATCTTCTAGCGATACCGCTAGTGCCAGAAATTCACCTAGCGAGTCCCAGCGCAAGTGACCTTCTTCAACAAACTGTTGAACGTGCTTAGGCGCACTACCACCCGCACCAGTTTCGTAAAGACCGCCGCCCGCCATCAATGGAACAATTGATAGCATTTTTGCACTAGTACCAAGCTCGAGAATTGGGAATAGGTCAGTTAGGTAATCACGAAGTACGTTACCTGTTACTGAAATAGTGTCTAAACCGCGAAGCGCACGTTCCATGCTGTAGCGAATAGCGCGTACAGGAGACATAATTTGAATGTCTAAACCGTTCGTATCATGGTCTTGAAGGTACTTTTCAACTTTCTTGATAAGTTGCGCATCGTGAGCACGCTCGTCATCTAGCCAGAATACTGCAGGCATACCCGATTGACGTGAACGAGTCACCGCTAGCTTAACCCAATCTTGAATAGGTGCGTCTTTCACCTGACACATACGCCAGATATCACCTTCTTCAACATCGTGAGAAATAAGAACATTGCCGTCTTGGTCAATAATCGACACAGTACCGTCTGCTTCTAGTTCAAACGTTTTGTCGTGTGAACCGTACTCTTCTGCTTTTTGCGCCATTAGACCAACGTTAGGCACTGTACCCATCGTTGTCGGGTCGAATGCACCATGCGTTTTACAGAAGTTGATAACTTCCTGGTAAATGGTTGCATAAGTACTTTCTGGAATCACCGCTTTCGTGTCGTGCGCCTTTCCATCTGGTCCCCACATTTGACCAGAGTTACGAATCATGGCTGGCATAGAAGCATCAACGATTACATCACTTGGCACGTGAAGGTTCGAGATACCTTTGTCAGAGTTCACCATCGCCATTGGAGGGCGGTCGGCATAACATGCGTTGATATCTTTTTGAATTTCTGAGCGCTGGCTTTCTGGTAGACTTGCAATTTTGTCGTAAACGCTACCAAGACCGTTGTTAGGGTTAACACCTAGCTCTTCAAACAGGTCACCCCATTTGTTGAATAGATCTTTGTAAAATACTTTTACACAGTGACCGAATACGATTGGGTGAGACACCTTCATCATGGTCGCTTTTACGTGTAGTGAGAAAAGAACGCCCGTGTTTTTCGCATCTTCAATTTGCTCTTCGAAGAATTCACACAGCGCTTTCTTGCTCATAAACATGCCGTCGATAACTTCGCCAGCTAGCAAGTCCACACGCGGTTTAAGGGTTTTCTTACTACCATCTTTACCCGTAAATTCGATACTTACGTGACCGTCTTTCTCAACCGTCATTGATTTCTCACCAGAGTAGAAATCGCCACCGCGCATGTGGGCTACGTGAGAACGTGATGCTTGAGACCACTCACCCATTGAATGCGGGTGCTTGCGTGCATAATTTTTAACTGCAGTTGGGGCACGGCGATCTGAGTTACCTTCACGTAATACAGGGTTTACTGCACTACCTAGCACCTTACCGTAACGTTCGCGAATGTCTTCTTCTTCAGCAGTTTTTGGTGAATCAGGGAACGCTGGTACATTAAAGCCTTTTGCGTTTAATTCTTTGATAGTTGCACGAAGCTGTGGAATTGAGGCACTGATGTTTGGAAGCTTGATGATGTTAGCGTTCGGGTCTTGGGTCATCTCACCCAGTTCAGCTAACGCGTCTGGCACTCTTTGTTCTTCAGAAAGGTACTCTGGGAAATTTGCCAAAACACGCGCAGCAAGTGAAATATCGCTTAGTTCTACGTCGATATCTGCCGCTGCAGCAAACTTCTGGATAATAGGAAGAAGTGAATACGTCGCCAACATTGGCGCTTCATCAGTCTTCGTGTAGATGATTTTAGACTTGGTCATTATATACCTCAATTTTCTCGACAGGGTACTGTCGTTTTTAGTCCATTAGGTCGCACTAACCCGCAATATTTGTATTGCGCCCACAGTCAATGCGATACGTATTTGATGTTTTCCACCACATGCTGAATCAGCATGTAGTCACTTGCTGTTTTCTTCCCCACATATTATTCAATTCCTTATGTTGGCAATATGTACCTCAAACACTAGCAACGTTTACGCTAATTAGAGATACGATGTATAAGCAAGCCGGCTTATCACTGCCAAAACTGTCTAATAATTATGCAGATGCACTCTCTTATAAAAATGGGAGCGTCCATTAGTATAGGGTCGAAAGTTTGAGTTACAAGTCATACCATTGTCTTAACACATCAGATCAATGATTTTATCGACAAAGTTAATAGCAAATGAAATTGACTGCACGTTTTTTTCTAAAGCCAAACAACGCCATTTAACGTAGAATTGCCGCGTATTTTTCAATAACAATCAAGCGAACCAGTCATGTCTTCAAACTCTCAAGTGGTGCTGTTCAATAAGCCCTTTCAAGTTCTATCCCAGTTTACAGACGCTGATGGCAGAGAAACCCTGAAAGACTATATAGATATTCCCGATGTCTACGCCGCAGGACGGTTAGACCGTGATTCAGAAGGTCTATTAGTGCTTACCAATGACGGTAAACTTCAACACAAGCTTGCCAACCCAAAAGCTAAAACCAGCAAAACGTACTGGGTTCAAGTAGAGGGTATCATGCATGAGAAAGCCATGCAGGCGCTAAGGGATGGCGTAGAACTTAAAGACGGTATGACCCTCCCAGCCAAAGTGAGAGCAATGGACGAGCCTCAAGTTTGGCCAAGAAACCCACCCGTGCGATTTAGGCAGTCGATCCCTACTAGTTGGGTATCGATTACTATTACCGAAGGGCGTAACCGCCAAGTTCGACGAATGACTGCACATGTGGGCTACCCTACACTACGCTTAATAAGATATCGCGTGGGCAGTTGGACCATTGACGGCATAGAAAACGGTAAGTACGTCTGTTTTTAGCGCCTTATTTTTGGTGTAACTCAGTTGGTTTCCCCTGCTTGCTTAACCTTGAATTTAGTAGCCTTGGCCACACTATTTAAGCGCGAACGAGGTACGCGATGTCTATCGTATATTTAATAGCAAAAGTGGATAAGGATTAAATGTGAATTAGCCTGCGTATTCTGATAAAATCCGCGACCTCGAAAACGGGCCTACAAAGTAGAGACTTTAAACGAAATTCTCCATTGATTTCGGCAGCGTTGCCATTTGATGTGGCGCACTTGCTTGGCAAGTAGCTTAAACCGTACTCAATGCTTTGATTTCTAGTACTACAGGCTTCATTTTTATTAATCAAATGAGTGTGCAATCCATAGTGAGTGATATTGAATCTAACGCCAGCAAAAAAGTAATCGTCGGCATGTCCGGCGGAGTCGATTCTTCTGTTTCAGCCTACCTGCTTCAACAACAGGGTTACCAGGTTGAAGGCCTTTTCATGAAAAACTGGGAAGAGGATGACAACGATGAATACTGCGCTGCAGCGGAAGATTTAAAAGATGCGCAGGCGGTAGCTGATAAACTAGGTATTGAGCTACACACTATTAATTTTGCTGCTGAATACTGGGATAACGTGTTTGAGTATTTCTTAGAGGAATACAAAGCCGGCCGTACGCCAAACCCAGACATCATGTGTAACAAAGAAATCAAGTTTAAAGCGTTTCTGGAGTTTGCAGCCGAAGACCTTGGCGCTGACTACATTGCAACCGGTCACTACGTGCGCCGCAGAGAGGTAGACGGCAAATGGCAGATGCTTCGCGGTTTAGATAACAACAAAGACCAAAGTTATTTTCTTTACACGCTTGGCGAAGAGCACGTTGCTAAAACCCTTTTCCCGGTTGGCGATATCGAAAAGCCATTAGTTCGCAAAATTGCTGAAGAGCAAGGCCTTATCACCCATGATAAGAAAGACTCTACAGGGATTTGTTTTATCGGCGAACGCAAATTTAAAGATTTTCTAGCGCGGTACCTTCCCGCTCAACCTGGCGTTATTGAAACCGCAGAAGGTGAAGAAATTGGCCAGCACGAAGGTTTGATGTATCACACGCTAGGTCAGCGTAAAGGTTTACACATTGGTGGATTAGCCAAATACGGTGATGACCCTTGGTACGTGGTAGATAAAGATGTTGCTCGCAACGTGCTTATTGTGGGCCAAGGTGCCGACCACCCTCGCCTTTACTCTAAAGGCTTGGTAGCAAAACAGCTGCACTGGGTAGATAGAAAAACGATTACAGAGCCTATGCGCGCTGTAGTTAAAACCCGTTATCGTCAGGCCGATATCCCCTGTACAATAACGCCGACTCAAGACGACACCATTGAAGTGATGTTTGATGAGCCACAAAAGGCGGTAACGCCGGGGCAATCTGCGGTATTTTATATTGATGAAGTATGCCTTGGTGGCGGTATTATTGAGAGTTATATTCGCTGATGTTAGATACCGATATAGAAAATAACCTTGCCCTCGCCGGGGTGTGTCAAGCAGCTGCACTTGTTCAGCAGCTTGCACGACGAGGCTCAGCCGATAACGAAGCACTAGAAGCAAGCTTGTCGAGTATATTGGTTACCGACCCCGATACTCCCCAGCAGGTTTTCGGCCAGCTTAATAACCTAAAAACCGGTTATACGACGCTTGCTGCACAACTGTCAGATAAACAAGCGACCAAAGATACCGAGCTAACCCGCTACATTGCGAGCATTCTAGGGTTAGAGCGTAAATTAGCACGAAAACCAAAGGCCATGAATGAACTGGGTGAGCGCATTTCACACGTCCAGCGCCAGCTTGCCCATGTCGACTTTCAAAACCCGCAAATTGTTGCCTCTCTTGCAAGCATTTACAGCGATATCATCAGCCCACTAGCCCCCCGTATTCAGGTGGCAGGCAATCCAGATTATCTAGGCCAACCCGCTACACAGCATAAAGTACGAGCACTTCTTCTTGCTGGCGTACGCGCTGCTGTAATGTGGCGTCAAATGGGCGGCAAACGAAGAAACATATTATTTAAACGCAAACACATTCTTAACAGTGCTGTAAAAGCACTACGATTAATAAACTAGTGAGGAGCTTAAGGTGGAACTGAGTCAGTTAACTGCAATTTCCCCTGTCGATGGTCGATATGCTGGCAAAAGCGTAGAATTACGCAGTATTTTCAGTGAATACGGCTTATTAAAATACCGTGTGGAAGTAGAAGTACGTTGGTTACAAATGCTATCTACTCACCCACAAATTAAAGAAGTTCCTGCCTTTAGCGACAAGTCAAATGCACTACTTGACAACATTGTGGCTGAATTTAGTGTTGAAGATGCTATGCGCATCAAGGAAATTGAGCGCACTACCAACCACGATGTAAAAGCGGTTGAATACTTCCTTAAAGAGAAAGTCGCCGACAACAGTGAGCTTTCAGCGGTAAACGAGTTCATCCACTTTGCTTGCACGTCTGAAGACATTAACAACCTTTCTCACGGTTTAATGCTCCGCGAAGCTCGCGAGACCGTTATTCTTCCTTACTGTGATAAGCTTATTGATGCGCTTGTAGAACTTGCTAAGCGCTATCAAAACGTACCAATGATGGCACGTACCCACGGTCAGCCTGCTTCGCCCACCACTATGGGTAAAGAAATGGCAAACGTAGCCATTCGCTTGAAGCGCCAGCGCAGCCAAATCGCAAAGGTTGAGCTGCTTGGTAAAATCAACGGCGCGGTGGGTAATTACAACGCGCACCTGTCAGCGTATAAAGACGTTGATTGGCACGGCGTATCAGAAAGCTTCGTTACATCACTAGGCCTGACCTGGAACCCGTTTACTACGCAAATTGAGCCACACGACTACATCGCAGAAATGTTCGATGCTATCGCTCGTTTTAACACCATTCTTATCGATTTCGATCGTGATGTTTGGGGCTACATTGCACTGGGTCACTTTAAGCAAAAAACCGTAGCGGGTGAAATTGGTTCTTCTACCATGCCGCATAAAGTTAACCCTATCGACTTTGAAAACTCAGAAGGTAACTTAGGTTTAGCGAACGCAATCTTTGACCATCTTGCCGCCAAGCTTCCCATTTCACGCTGGCAGCGCGACCTGACTGATTCCACAGTGCTTCGTAATCTAGGTGTGGGTGTGGGCTATGCGGTAATTGCTTACCAAGCAACCCTTAAAGGCATCAGCAAACTAGAAGTTAACGAGCAAAGCTTGCTTAACGAACTCGATAACAACTGGGAACTACTGGCCGAGCCCATTCAAACAGTAATGCGTCGTTACGGCATAGAAAAGCCGTATGAGAAGCTTAAAGAGCTTACCCGCGGTAAGAAAGTTAATGCAGACGTTATTGCTGAGTTTATCGACAACCTAGACATGCCTGAGGCCGCGAAAACAGAGCTTAAAGCACTGTCTCCGGCGACCTATATTGGCGATGCAATCAGGCTTGTAGATCAGTTATAAGCATAACGCTTTTCCATTACACTAAAACGCGGTCGTAAAACACCGCGTTTTTTATGCCAGTAAATAAAATACCCAATCGAACAATACAGGGCGAGCGAATGGCGTTGCACAAACCTATCGATATACCGTTACCACCCACAAACAATTGGGTTACCAAACAGCGTGTAGAAAATACGGTTGTGATTTTTGCCGACCTTTCTGGCTTTCAGCAGTTCGCCGCTGACTATGGCGATATGACATGTATGGGAGTTATTGAAGGCCTATTTGAAAAGTTCGACGAGTTTGCCCGACTACATCGATTAACCCCACTAAAAACTAATGGCGATCAATATATCGCCGTTGGGTTTTCGGCTCATCCGAAGCTCATTCTTCCTAGCAGCTTTAACACGAATATTCATCAGCGCGCTTCACTCAAAGAATCACTTTGCCGGTCTGTTCGCGATGCTGTTTCCGCGGCATTTCACTTTGCGTGTAAAGCCAGAGACGAAGTGAATAGCCATCCACTTTTGGTATCTTCTTCATGTTATTTACGTGTAGGTATAGCGACAGGTTCCGTCATTGCAGGGCGATCATCTCGCCGCTTTGGAAATTTCGATATTTGGGGAGCGACCGTTAACCGTGCAGCCATGTTAGAGCAGTTTACGGCGCCAAACACAATTGCAATGTGTGATAGAAGCGGCTCATTATTAATAAGTCCTGAACACAATAGGCCGCTACTCCATGGCAACCACCTATTGCTTTACCCCAAGTACTTAAAAACTAAAGCCGAAGGTATTCTTGCGCATATTTGTTAATCAATCGCACGATTTTTCACACCATACCTCGCGCGTAATTTTTTCACACCATACGCGCCGTTTTAAGGTGCAAGGTGGTAATACGTTCATCAATATTTGATAATGCTGGCAATAGCAATGTTTAGCGCTTTTCGCGTTAAACTGTACACTGACACTAAAATAATGAGACGCCATGCGCACCAACGACACTTCGTACTTTATTGATGCACAAGCCGGAAAAGGGTTTGATGCCGATACTTTCCTTAAGCACTATTGGCAGCAAAAGCCGGTGGTTATTAAGCAATTTTTCACAGATTTTGACGACCCTATCGATGAAAACGACCTTGCCGGGCTCGCACAGGAATCTGAGGTGGATGCAAGAGTGATCAGCAACGTGCAGGGAAACTGGCATGTTGAACAAGGGCCCATTACTGACTTTGACCATGCCTGTCAGGGCAAGTGGACACTATTGGTTCAAGGTGTAGACAAGTACGTGCCAGATGTTGCGCCCATTTTATCGCCCTTTTCATTCGTTCCTCACTGGCGTTTAGACGATTTAATGGTGAGTTTTGCAACGAACGGCGCTGGGGTTGGTGCCCACATCGACCAGTACGATGTATTTCTTGTTCAGGGAAAAGGAAAGCGTCGTTGGCGTGTCGGTCAACCTGGTGATTATAAAGAGGTCTTTCCTCACCCTAAACTCCGACAGATTGAACGTTTTACCCCAGTTATTAACGTTGTAGTCGAACCCGGCGATGTGATCTACGTGCCGCCAGGTTGGCCTCACGACGGCGAAACAGTGGAAGATAGTTTAACCTACTCAGCAGGCTATCGCGCTCCGGACAACCTTCAGCTAGCAGAGAGTTTAGCGATGATGCTGGATAAAGGCGCGCACAACTATCGCTTTACTGATATTGGGCGTACACACCAAAATAACCCGGCGTTGGTGAGCACAAGCGATATCGCAGCCCTCAAGCAACAGCTCATTGACGCAATTAACGGTGAAGATTTTACCCTTGCTCTATTAGAAGCGATGAGCGAACAAGGTATTCCAGAGTACCCGTTAGATAACGAAGTTAGCCTAGAGCAGGTTTCAAACGACCTAGCCGCGGGTATGAGCTTTGCACCTGCCCCTGGGGTTAGAGCGTTACTTTGCGACGGTAAGCGAGGCCTACCTCGTGCGCTCTATGTAAACGGTAGCCAATTTACTTTCGCTAAAAATGACCAAGAATGGTTTGAAGTGCTGGCATCAGGGTCAATTTTGAACGCAACATGTTGTCAGGATGCGCCGTCTTTTACATTTTTAGAAACCTTAACTACACTTATCAATAATGGTTACTGGGAATGGTTCGAGGGATAACAGTCACGTATGACGTTTACCGTAAAGAACGTCGATTGGGAGAAGGATAAACATCGACTAAAAGCACTAAGGGAACACGTATTCGTTTTGGAATGGCGCGTTCCCGAGGCCAGTGAATTCGATGAGCACGACAGTTCAGCGTGTCACGTGTTAATTGTTGATGCTAATAACGACCCCATCGCTACCGGGCGCTTAACAACAAAAGGTGAACTTGGCCGCATAGCCGTTAAGCGCTCTTACCGAACCTTACGCGTATACCGCGTGCTATTTGAAGCGTTGTTGAAAGCTGCAAAGCAAAACAACCTTCCCATTATCAAGGTAGTGTGTAACTTAGAAAGTGTCTCTTACCACAAGTCTCTTGTTTTTATTCCTGATGGTCAGGTATTTATGGATGCTGGGGTGCCTCGACAGCGTTTAAAATGCCCGGCAGAGCGATTCCCTCTGCCAGACGTAACCCAATTGCACTAAGGCGAGTAAAACGTTATTAAGCCCACAAATCGGGTGTATTTTGCATAGCGAACAAGCTTTCAGCGCGGTTAATGAGTAATGCGCCAAACGCTTTTTGACTATCGTCTGCCCCTTCTGCATTAATCAAATTCTCAGCTTTTAACTGCCAATGCATAGCGAAATGACGCAGCACATCTTTCGCATCTGCAGCATTGTCGACTGACGTGTAATCGGTAGGTAAATCTCCGCTAATTACCCAGTATTGTTTGCCGTCCATTGCTCTTATCTTCCACACCGCAAGGTAAGGCATTAAATAGCGACTTTCTTCTGTTGTGACTGAGTCAAACAGTACGCCATTTTCTGCGAGAAACTTATTGGCTTTCTGAAACTGTTCTCTTACCCATTCTGCGCGCTGTTCTTCGCTGACTGGTTGGTTTTCTTGTTGTTCTGCCATAACTGCTCTCTTTCTTATCGTTATAAATCGCCAGCACAAATATGCGTAGCGCTTTTTCTCATAGGAATTACGCAAGCTTCTAATGCCCTTGCATGTCTTTCTTTGTACTTTATTTCTGGGTAGCGATCCACCGTAATTAAGCGGTTATCTTCGCTTTTCATATCAAGTGGCTACTTATTCATCAATAGCTTACCGCGCTGCTGTACGCAACGTGATGTAACAACGGCACCATACAAACATTTACAATTATTTTATTGGCAAGTACGCCATTTTCACTCACACTGTTGTTATTACATTTAATAACGAGCGTTCACTTTCATGCGAATAGTTAGACTTACATTAGGGGCTATCTTGTTTATTGGCGGGATCGTTCTAACGCTTCTTCCTGGCTCAATCTTACTGGTTGTCGGTGGGCTAATGCTGTTAAGCTATGACTGGCCCCGCGCTAGAGGCTGGCTAAAATACAGTCAAAAAACCATGACCACGGGGGCGCGAAAAATCGATCGCTTCTTGCTAATGAGAAGACTTCGTTAAATTCGAATCTCTTACTTTTCGTAAACCAGTCTTACCCCTATTCAACGGGCTGCTTCTTTCGCATTTTTCCATAACCTCTGACACCATTTAGTCGCAGCCTGCTAGCAGTTAAACTTATGTATATGCGTATTCGTATAATGCGTGTTAACGTAATCTTAATTATAAATAGCGAAGCCTTTAATAATAAAAACAGTGGCAAATATCCTAGTATGCGCAGCGTCTTGGATAGTTCGCATTATCAGGCAACGGAACCGTATAGATATAACACGTGTAATGTGCTTATTGCACAGTATGCCGCTTGGGTGAGAGGCCCTATTAATACTGGGCTAGCGTATATCTATCGTTTACCTATGGAGACAAGACCATGATCACGTTTACCGTAAATGGTAACAAACACGAATTTGCAGGTGATCCTTCAACCCCAGTGTTGTGGTACCTTCGTGATGAATTAAATCTTACAGGGCCTAAATTTGGCTGCGGTATGGCGCAATGCGGCGCATGTACCGTTCATATTGATGGTATGGCGCAACGCTCCTGTGTTCTGCCGGTTTCGGCGGTTCAGGGTAAAAAGATCACTACGATTGAAGGCTTAAGCGAAAACGGCGACCATCCGGTTCAAAAAGCCTGGGTTGAACATAAAGTGCCTCAGTGCGGTTTTTGTCAATGTGGACAGATTATGCAGGCAGCTAGCTTACTCTCAACGAACCCAACGCCTAGCGACGAAGAGATTGTACAGAACATGTCAGGCAACATTTGCCGGTGTGGCACCTACCCTCGTATTCACAAAGCAATAAAGTCTGCTTCTAAATCCATCAGCGCCACCGCTGGTGTGAATTACTTCGACCCAGCAACCGAGGGAGAAGAAGCATGAGCGAAAATAGATACTTCGACATGAACCGCCGCAGTTTCTTGAAGTCTACCGCTGCCGCAGGTGCCTTGGTGTTAGGCACATATTTTATGGGCAGTGCGCCACGTGCTATGGCTGGCGTTTTGGCTAAGCCAGCAGAAAATGCAAAGCGCGCAAACTTATTCATTGCACTGCGCCCTGACGGCATGGTTGAAGTAACCTGCCACCGCAGTGAAATGGGCCAGCAGATCCGCACCGCTATTGCGCAAATTGTTGCGGATGAAATGGAAGCGGCATGGGATAAAGTGATTGTTATTCAGGGTAAGGGCGACCCTAAATACGGCGACCAAAACACAGACGGTTCACGCAGCATTCGTTTCAACATGCAGCGCCTTCGCGAGATGGGCGCAAGCGTACGCTACATGATGCAACACGCCGCAGCCAAGCGTTGGGGTGTTGAGCCTAGTAGCTGTGTTGCCGAACAACACATGGTTAGCCATAACTCTGGCAAGTCTATCGCTTATAAAGACCTTATTGACGACGCGTTAACCATTACGCCGCCAGAAGCAGACAAGCTTCAGCTTAAAGAAAGAAAAGAATGGCGTTACATCAATACGGGCATGGCGCATATTGACCTTCAGGACATTGTAAACGGTAAGGCAACATTTGCCGCTGATGTGCGTGAGCCCAAGGCACTGGTTGCTATTATCGAGCGTCCTCCAGTGGTGGGCGGTAAAGTGAAAAGCTTTGATGCCAGTAAAGCAAAAGCGGTTTCCGGTGTTGTGGATGTCATCGAAATTCCTGCACCTAAAGGCGCACCGCAGTTTCAACCCAAAGGCGGTATTGCCATTATTGCTAACAATACGTGGGCCGCTTGGCAGGGGCGAAAAGCTCTTGATGTAGAATGGGATGACGGTGCTAACGGCGACTATAACTCAGAAAGTTTTAAAGCGCGGTTGCTTAGTACAGTAAACGCACCGCAAACCCTTGTTAGGGAGAAAGGCGATGCGCTAAGCGTTTTAGAAAACGCCAGCGACAAGCTCATTGCCGATTATTACGTTCCACATCTTGCACAAGCCCCTATGGAGCCACCATGTGCAACGGCAATGTATTACAAAGATCGCGTAGATATATGGGCTGCAACACAAAACCCACAAGCTGATATGGAAACCGTTGGCGCTATGGTTGGCATGGACAAAGAGAAAATCAATGTTCACGTAACCATGCTAGGCGGGGCATTTGGCCGTAAATCTAAGCCTGACTTTTCCGCTGAAGCCGCTTACCTTTCAATGAAAACGGGCAAACCAATTCGCGTACAGTGGACCCGTGAAGACGATATTCAGCACGGTTTTTACCACGCGGTATCAGCCCAACACGTTGAAGCGGCGCTTGACGAAAACGGTAAGATTGACGCGTACCTGCATAGAACCGCCTTCTCGCCTATTGCTTCGACCTTTCAAGAAGGTGCCAATGCCCCCTTCAGTTTTGAGTTAGATTTGGGCTTTACTGATAACCCAATCCTGACACCAAACATGAAGTTAGAGCGTGGTGAAGCACCGGCTAAAGCGCGAATTGGTTGGATGCGCTCGGTATCGAACATCTTTCACGCTTTTGCAGTGCAATCATTTATCAATGAAGCAGCGCACAAATCGGGGAAAGATACTAAAGATTACTTACTGGAAGTTATCGGTCCTGACAGAATTTTAGATGTTACCGAGCAAAAAGCCGAGTACAACAATTACTGGGGCGACAAATCGGTATACCCACTTGATACGTCTCGCCTTAAAAACGTGATAGAGAAAGTGTCTGACATGGCTGACTGGGGCCGGGAAATGCCAAAAGGACGAGGTTTAGGCATTGCAGCGCACCGAAGCTTTCTAACTTATGTTGCCACAGTGGTGGAAGTAGAAGTCTCTGACAAAGGCGACTTAAACGTGATCAAATCTTGGGTGGCTATTGATGCAGGAACGGTAGTAAATACTGATACCGTTAAAAACCAAACCCAGGGTGGTTCTGTATTTGGTATCACCACGGCCATTAGCGACGGTATCACGTTTGATAAAGGCCGCGTACAGCAAAGTAACTTCCATAACTACCGTGTGCCGCGAATGAGCGACTCGCCGCTAGAGGTAGAAGTTGAGGTAATTGAAAGCGACGCACCTCCAGCAGGTGTGGGTGAACCTGCAACGCCGGTATACGCGCCTGCGCTATGTAATGCCATTTTCGCTGCTTGCGGTAAGCGTATTCGCCAGTTGCCTATAGGTGACCAGCTTAAAGCTTAGAAACTTACCATTACCGCAAATAATATTTATTACGGCATTGATGCAGACAGAAAAAAGGGTAATCACTGGAGTGATTACCCTTTTTTATAACTGCCTACGTTTAATAGCTAATATACCCTTGCTATTGTGCTTGGCTCCACTGGCTAATTAAGGTCACACTGCGAAAAGCTGCTATGGGTGCGAGAAAAGGCAATAAAGGTTGTAAATACTAAGGCAAAAACAAGCAAAAGATATGATGACGCACGCTACAAAAAGATGAATAAAAATACCATAGCTTGCATACGCAAATACTGCGCAAATCAAGCCAATTGTGAATTCAACAAGCGCTGCTTCACAGAAGGTTCTTATATTACTAATTACTGGCTGTGCAAAAAACTTGAATTGATACGCCATTTTCCCTCTGACCGCTTTCTTATACTAATCACGATAGCATATAAATACGGTAATGCTCAGCGCTAGTAGCAATAAGCTTTTAGCTAAATGCGCCACGCATGTTGTAGATTACGCTATAAAAGCCTTTATGAAAGCTTTATGAAAGCCCACGTGTAAACTTTCATAACTCTCAATCGTTTTTGAAAGTAAACTACCGTTTCAATTCTAGCTCTATGCGACACAACACTTATTCGTAGTTGCGTTCCATCCACATTAATTGCATTTTTAGTTCGTTAATTTCTTTTTGGGCTTGCGCCAGCTGCTCTGCCACAGAGCCTGATTGCATAACATTTTCTTCGGAAGTATTTACTGAAACCGTGCTGTCATTATGTGCCATAAGAGTTCAACCAAGTTAGTTATTAATCTGAAATTTGACGTGAAAGTCACTTTGTAATATTACATTTTTAATTACACAAAGTCATGCTATTAGCGGCTAAAAACCCATATTTTTCCTAAATAACCATCGTTTTTTTAAGGAATATACTGCTGGCACAGATCTGTTTTAAACCGCTACTCCGCTTGATGTAAGCGGGAAACAAAAAAGAAAAATGCCAGTCAGCTTAACTGACTGGCATTAATCGAAAGGTCTCTTTTAACCCTCGCGTTCGCGTTGTGTCTAAGTTAGATCGTTGCCCGCTTAATCTGGGGTTAGACCTATTGGTTTAGCCGTGCTTTTCAGCAAGGTATAGCCATGTCTCAACCACAGTATCGGGGTTAAGCGATACCGAATCGATACCTTCTTCTACCAACCAAGCTGCGAAATCTTCATGGTCAGACGGCCCTTGGCCACAAATACCCACGTATTTACCACGCTTTTTAGCAGCTTGAATTGCCATTGAAAGCAGTGCTTTAACCGCTTCATCTCGCTCATCGAATAGATGGGCTATCACGCCACTGTCTCGGTCTAACCCTAATGTAAGCTGGGTTAAGTCATTAGAGCCTATAGAAAAACCGTCGAAAATATCGAGGAACTTGTCAGCAAGTAACGCATTGGAAGGAAGCTCACACATCATAATAACGCGAAGGCCGTTTTCGCCTTTCTTCAAGCCTTGCTCTTCAAGCAATTCGATAACCTGACGCCCTTCATCTAACGTACGTACAAACGGAATCATAATTTCTACGTTAGTAAGGCCCATATCATTGCGTACACGCTTTATGGCTTCACACTCAAGTGCGAAGCAATCGCGGAAGTCTTCAGATATGTAACGGCTAGCGCCACGGAAACCTAGCATAGGGTTCTCTTCGTCTGGCTCGTATTGGTAACCGCCAACTAAGTTAAAGTATTCGTTAGATTTAAAATCTGACATACGAACGATAACTTTCTCAGGTGAGAACGCCGCACCAATGGTTGAAATACCTTCAACTAGCTTCTCGATGTAGTATTCCGTTGGCGACGCGTAGCCTGCAATCATGTCGCTAATTTCTTCTTTCAGCTCTTCAGGCTGACTATCGAAATTAAGCAATGCTTTCGGGTGAACGCCAATCATGCGGTTGATAATAAATTCAAGACGCGCAAGGCCTACGCCTGCATTTGGAAGACGAGCGAAGTCGAACGCGCGATCTGGGTTACCTACGTTCATCATTACCTTTAACGGTAAATCTGGCATAGCGTCTATACGCGAAGTGACTACGTCAAACTCAAGCTCGTCACCGTAAATATAACCCGTATCGCCCTCTGCACAAGAAACAGTAATCTTGTCACCGTTTTTTATACTGTCAGTAGCGTTACCGCAACCGACTACCGCAGGAATACCAAGCTCGCGAGCAATAATAGCCGCGTGACAGGTACGTCCACCACGATTGGTAACAATGGCAGACGCCTTCTTCATGATAGGTTCCCAATCAGGGTCTGTCATGTCAGTCACCAGTACGTCGCCGGCTTGAATTTTGTCCATCTCTTCAATTGAGTCGAGCACTTTAGCTACACCAGCACCAATTTTATGACCAATTGCGCGGCCTTCAACAACGATATTGCTTTGGCCTTTTAGTTGGAAGCGCTCTATGCTTTGTGAGTCTTCTCGGCTACGCACGGTTTCTGGGCGTGCCTGAACGATATAAAGCTTACCGTCTACGCCGTCTTTCGCCCATTCGATATCCATAGGGCGTTGGTAATGCTTTTCAATGATTTGCGCTTGCTTTGCTAGTTCCATCACTTCATCGTCGTTAAGCGAGAACGTTTTGCTATCAGCAGCATCAATATCAACGATGGACACTTGTTTGCCGTGTGCTTCGTCGTCTGAGTAAATCATCTTGGTAAGCTTGCTACCTAGGTTACGACGTACGATGGCGGGAAGCCCTTTGTCTAACGTAGGTTTGTGCACGTAGAACTCATCAGGGTTTACTGCGCCCTGCACCACCATTTCACCTAAACCGAATGAACTGGTAATAAATACCACGTCTTCAAAACCAGACTCTGTATCGATAGTAAACATAACGCCTGATGAAGCGATATCACTGCGCACCATGCGCTGAATACCCGCAGACAGCGCCACACCTTTGTGGTCGTAACCTTGGTGTACGCGATAAGAAATCGCGCGGTCGTTAAACAGTGACGCAAACACGTGTTTAATCGCCACAAGAACCGACTCGTAACCTTTAACATTTAGGAAAGTTTCTTGCTGACCGGCAAATGACGCATCAGGCATATCTTCTGCCGTGGCTGAAGAGCGCACCGCGAATGACGCCTCTTCACCCGCATCCCCTTGGAGGGTAACAAATGCCGTTTTGATTTCTTCTTCTAACTTGCCTTGAAATGGCGTGTCGATAATCCACTGACGAATATTCTTGCCCGCTTCAGCAAGGGCATTCACGTCATCTACGTCTAATGAATCTAAAACTTCATGGATCCTGGCTTCTAGGCCACTTTGCTCTAGAAATTCGTTAAATGCTTCGGCGGTGGTAGCAAAACCACCCGGCACCTGCACACCGGCGTTAGCCAGGTTTGAAATCATCTCGCCTAATGATGCATTTTTGCCGCCTACGCGACCCACATCATGCATGCCCAGTTCTTGATACCAAAGTACGTATTCTTGCACAGCCCAAGCCTCCAGCTTTTTTATGTGTAGGGTATGAGGTAAGTTCCAGGTTTGTGCTTATTATCGCCTGAAACAAATCAAATTGTTGTCGAGGTGTGGGTGTTATCACCCATAACGCCGTCCATTACGTTTGACAGCAAACCTGTTGATAATTGCCATCATTCACAAGAACCGTGTAGCTTTTCGACGAAATCATCTTAGAATGGGGAAATTCAGAATGTAAACCCTTTATTACTTTTGTAATAAAATTACACCAATGTTAAGGATATGTTGTGCGTACAGCTTTTTATATTTCAGATGGTACTGCCATCACTGCAGAGGTCTTTGGCCACGCCCTGCTTTCTCTGTTCCCCGTTTCGTTTAATCACAACACCATTCCTTTCGTTGAAACTGAGGAACAAGCTCACAAAGTGTTGCAGCAAATTTCTGAAAGTTTTCAAGACACCGGAGAGCGGCCGCTCGTTTTTTATACAATTGTGAATGTAGATGTTCGCAAGATTATTTCGAAATCGGTGGGCATTAATTACAATTTCCTCGATCAGTTCGTTGCTCCGCTCGAAAAAGTATTAAGTGTTCCCTCAAAACCAGAAAAACACCGCACTCACAGTATCCACGAAACCACTTACGACATTAGAATTGAAGCCGTAAACTATGCGTTGGCCAATGATGATGGCTCGAACTTAAAAGACTACGATGAAGCAGATATCATTCTTACCGGTGTTTCCCGCTCTGGAAAAACACCAACAAGCCTGTATTTAGCACTTCAGTATGGAATCAAAGCAGCTAATTACCCGTTTACTGAAGAAGACATGGGCGACATGTTAAAGCTTCCTCCTGCCCTTCGACGCTATAAACACAAGCTGTTTGGTTTAACTATCGCCGCCGACCGTCTACACCAAATACGCTCAGAGCGAAGAGCAAACAGTAAATATGCGTCTATTCAACAATGTAGGATGGAGTTGAGGGAAGTTGAAAACTTATACAGAAAGGAAAAAATTCCATTCTTAAATAGTACCAAGTACTCCATAGAAGAGATTTCAGCGAAGATCTTGGCGGAAACAGGGCTTAAACGTCGCAAATACTAGCCGGGCTTTTAAGTTATCAGTAACTACCTTTGCAACAGCGGCGATGTTTACCTACTGCGTTTAATACAGCGCTTTTTTATATCGCGGTGCCTTGTTGAGCTTTTATAAGCCTACAAGGCACCCTATAAATAAGACTCTGGTTTTGCTTCACTTTTTATTGCTTTCCACCCATTCTTCAAGTGCTACACCTGGGTCTTCTTCACCTGCGACAGATGACGCATAGGGGCTCGCTGCTTCTGCATCTTGGTGTGAAACGTCCGTCTCTCTATTTCCTTGGTTTTCTTTATCTGAAGACAAAGTCGCTTTTTCTCGTGAACTTTTTTCTTTTGCTTTTATACCTCTTATCAACTCCTCTACATAAGGTAAAAACTCTAAGACGGTAGCAACGGCTATAACTGATAGTAAATACCAAGTTGGAAGGGGCTCTCGCTTAAACCGCAGACCAAAATCAGCAGGGCTTTCGCCTAGTCCAAATAACGCTATAAAATGAGACCAATGTCTGGCAATCACCAAAATTAATGCGAGCAGCGGTATCATTTCCAAAAAGCTGTGCACATGTTGTTCAATAGGCCCTACTCGTCTTTTCGATACGGCGTAGCTAACGTCCCACAGTGCGGTAAGCTCGTGTAACAAGAAAAACACTATACCTACAGCAATAATTAAGCTATTCACTTCAAAAAGAAGAACCAGAAAAAGTGGAACCCCCACCTCTAAAAACATCAATAGATGAATTAAGGATTCTTTCGGCCCGGCGGTAGCAGCGATATTACTGCTGCGGTGGCAAAACCAGTCGACTATCCCCGCTATGAACCACAGCGGTATAATGAAATACATCAATATTAGCTGTGTAACGTCATTCATGACTAAACCTTCAATAAGTCGTCGCTTTCCATGTATTCGAGTTTACAAACTCGACACCATATAACGTTGTAACGTCGAAAATCGAAAATTAGATTAAGAATGGTTAACATTTTTTAATGTCTAAGGAGTAACAGCTTACCTAAATGGAAAGGTGCTATTCAAACCTACGCTTAACTTTGGCTCTCAAACATGTCGCCTAACGAAAGAAGGCGCTGTATCTTATTTCTTAGGCGGTAGTAGCGACAATCCAAACGACATTGACTTTAAGACAGCCATGACCTTTTTTACTTTTGTCTATCACTCAATTATTTGTCACCGACGTGTTTCCACCTAGCGCTTGTTTTAGGTCAGCTAAATAGTTATCAAAAGGTTTCCACTGCCCCATTCCTGTTTTGTAGATAGGTTGGCGAACCTGTTCAGAACTTGGCGTTTTAATAACCCGCTTGGTTTGGTGAAATGCTAAACACGCTTCTTCAAAGTCTAACCCACAAAAATCTAGGATACGTTTGACCTGGCCTTCTAAATCGTCTAATACCTCTTCGTGCTGTACGGTAAGAATCTCTCCCGGCAGCACCGCGTGCCAGTGATCCATAAGCTTTTCATAAGCTTTGTAATAGCGCCCAATATCGGAAAGCGAGTAACTAAATTCCTGTCCCTCACCGAATAGCTGCTTAAAGCCGCTAAAGCAGCAGTCCATAGGATTTCTTCGCGCATCGATAATTTTAGCGTTAGGCAGTATCTTCTTAATTAGGCCAATATGAATAAAGTTATTGGGCATTTTATCGATGAACAATGGCGCGCCTTGTCGGTAAGCACGAGTTTGCTCGATATAACGCGCGCCAAGCTTTTCAAGCGTTTCTCCATCTAACGCATTAACGTTCAATGGATAAGGCGTCTTTTGATGACTTAACGATGAAGCAATGCCCAATATATCGTGAAGCTCCATGGTGCCATCGACTTTTGAGTGTGACGCGAGAATTTGCTCCAATAACGTTGAGCCTGCACGCGGCAAGCCGACAATAAAGATAGGGTCAGGCGCTTGGCAACCTTCTACTTTATTAAAGTCTTCACTTGAGAAAGCGCGCTGCTGTGCGTTTAGCGCTTCCTCTGTCCTTGCAATATCAAATTGAAGGGTGCTGCGCTTTAAGCTGTTACCTTGCTGGTAATAATTGAAGGCTTTGCTAGCCTCTCCCCGGTCTTCAAGCCCTTTACCTAGTGCAAAGCACACATGTATTTTATCTTCTAACTTTATAGCATTGCTGTTTAGCTGTTCAGACATTTGCGCAAGTAGTGCGTCACTAAACTTATAGGTTTTCGTGTTTGCGAGGCTCCAATAGGCGTCGCCGTAGTCACTGGCATAGTCTATGGCCTTTTCGTACGCACTAACCGCATCAGGCGTATCCCCTTTTGCTTTTAACGCATGGCCAAGCGATACCCACACTTTGGGTCTATCCGGGTTTTCTGCAAGTACATCACGGTAAACAGTAATGGCCTCATCTAATTGCCCTACACCAACAAGCGCATGGGCCAAGCTGGTTTTTATACTAAAGCTAGTGGGGTTATGCTCTAACCTTTGGCGAGCCACTTGTACCGCCTCTGGAAACTTGCCTAACTTAGACAGCACATTTTGATAGGCTAAGGCTGCTTTTTCATTATCTGGATAAAGCTCAACACAGCTTTCTAAAAGAAACTCAGCGTCGCTATAAACCTTAAGTTGCATGCCTATTTCAGCAAGTAGCATCATTGCTTCGGGGTGATGCTTGTGCTTGGTCAGAAACTGCCGGCATACCTGCTCTGCAGCAGCGAACTGCTTTTCGTACATAAGGTCGTAAGCCCCTAATACAGGCGCTGGTAGCGACTGCAAGTGCGCTATTTGCTTGGTTGCCATTTGTACCGCAGTGACATCATTGTGACGTTGATAAATTGACAGCAGTTTTTTCCAACTGCTGATCAGCGCGGGATTAAAATGCGTTGCTTTAAAAAACGCGCTCGACGCTTCTTTACCGTTACCCTTCGCTTCATGACAATAAGCAAGCTCTTGATACGCCCTGCCGTAATCGGGAGAAAGTGAAAGCAGTACGTCGATATGACGAAAGGCCTCATCATATTGCTTTGCCATTCTATGTGTAACCGCTGCAAGATAATGGACTTCTAAGCGTTGCTGCTCGTTAAGCGACGTGGACAATAGGTGATCAACGCGTTCATTGGCTAATAAGAATTGAGCGCGTTGCAGCGCTTGTTTAATAGCGCGTATTTCATGTTGGATATCTTCTGGTGTCATAGCCTTCGTTATAATTCTTAGTAGCGCCTGTTTGCAGTGCTGTTAATTCGATGAAATTAATAGTACCTAATTCTTCAAGCATTAGTAATGAAAACGGCAGACGTAAAGTCTGCCGTTTAAACGCTTTTACATGATTAATTTATACTATTAATCATCGCTTACTATTAATAATAATCGTAAGAGAAGCGTAAGCCGATAGTACGTGGACGATTCGTCACGACTTTAGGCGTGTACTGCTGGGTATCGATATTTAAGATAGCCGACTTGTCGAAAACATTGTCGATAAACGCTTCAACTTTCCAGCTTTCATACGACATACCCACTGAAACGTTACCAATTACGTAACTTTCTTGGATATAACGACCACCGCGAATGGTTTCACCGTCTGCGCCTGGATAGGTCGCACCGTTAAACACTTCACCTTCGTCTTCAATCTTCAATCCAGAACCTGTACCGTAAATCAAGCGCGTGGCATCTTCCATGGCGTAGGCATTCATGACCATGCCAGCAAGGCGATCGCCAGTGTACGTAAGTGATGCATTAACGAAACCTTCTTTACCGCCATCTAGCTCAAAGAAGTAACGAGCACTAATGTTTCCAGAGAAGTCTGCAGAGTACGGTAATTTGCTACCCACCCCTGCTGAAATACCTTCAAGTTCAGAGTTGATACTGACTAGTTCAGTATCTAACACGCTGAACGCTGCGTTAATAACTAGGTTATCAGAGGCCAACCACGTTATATCTGCATCAATACCTTTAACTTCTGCATCACCTACGTTATCGGTAAATACCAAGAAGCTGATGTTGGTAGGGTCGAAGCGAGAGGTCTGCAAGTCTGAAATTTCTGAGTAATAACCGGTTGCGTTGACACGTAAGATACCGTCTAAGAAATCACCTTTAAGGCCAATTTCATAGTTATCGAGGGTATCTGTGGTTGAATAAACCGGCACGCGGAAATCTGCAAACGCGCCCGTGTTATTCGCTGCTGCGTCACCACCTAAACGGTTGGTTACCGGTGGTCGGAAACCTTCTGAATAGTTTGCGAATAACAATACGTTTTCGTTTACTTTCCAATCTAGACCAAATTTGAAGATAGTGTCGTCTACGGTTAACACACCGTCGTCACCCAACAAGCCTATATCTAGAGAACCGTCTTGTATTGCGTCTACAACACCTTGACCGTCAAGGCCTAGGTCATCGTAAACTGCTGGGTCTAAAACGCCTTGACCATAGGCTTCTAAACGACTTGTTACGTCACGGGTAGACGTTGCACCACGGTAAATATCATCAATCTGATACCAGCGAGCACCAACGGTAGCCGTTACTGTGTCGGTAATTTCATAACCCAATTGACCAAATACTGCGATTTGCTCAATAGTATGGGTAACGTCGTTAACAAAACTGATTTCTGGCGAGAAAGGACCGCCGTCGCTGTTAATACCGCGATCGCCTGCAAGCGCGTTCCACGAACTTGCTAAGTTCTCGAAAATCTCGGGGCTAGCAATTTTGAACTGACCTACTGAACCCACTTCTTGTTCATCGTAGAACACACCTGCGGTTAACTGCCATGGTGTATCCATGGTTGTGCTGAAGCGAAGCTCGTGGGTTAAACGAGTGCTTGTGGTGTCTTCTTTGTAATACTTGCTTGGGTCAAGACAACGTGCGTCATCTGGATTATCTGGTGTTTCATAATGCGTACACACGTAATATGCCGAAAACAAACCACCGTTTGTGTAACCCGTGTAGTCGGTAAGGGTGTCAATTTCGCGATCTAAGTAACCGCCGGTGTAAACCACATCGAGTTTTTCAAGGCGGCCGTTCAGCGTCCACGTTGTTAAACCGAATTCATCAGAATTTTCATCGCTTTGAAAGCGAATTGCAGAGCTTTCACCCTCTACCGTTGGGTCGTATGCAAATACACCTTCGGTGTCGAGCGTTTGCTCGGTGTGCTGAACCAACAAATCCCAATCTTCATTGATAATGTAAGACAAGCCGAAACGCGCACCTGAATAAACCGCATCGTTAAAGTTATCTTCTACATGCTCACTGTTTCTTGGCGTTACTACCGCAGCTTCGCTTCGATTAAAGCCGTTAATTTCACGACGTGCATCCATATCAGCTGGGTCTATACCTTGAGCCTGAAGCGCACCACCTGATATACGGTCGATAACCACAGCACTACCGATATAGCCGCCGTTGTTTGGGTCGTTTTCGATATTGTCTATCCAACCACCTTGGCTTTCGTTATACGCAGCAACACGAAGAGCTAAGTTGTCGGTTGGCGTAACGTTAAAGTACGCTTCAACCGTATTGCTCATATCTCCGCCTTTAGTGGTGGAAATACTGGTATCAAAACCAGCGGCGAAACCAGAATGGTCGGGTTTATTGGTAATAAGTCGAACAGTACCTGCCTGTGAGCTGGCGCCGAATAACGTACCTTGTGGCCCGGGGAGTACTTCTACACGCTCTACATCGGTAGCGAAAATATCTAAGTTTCGACCGGCCATGGAAACAGGCATTTCATCAAGATAGAAAGCGACAGACGGCTGAAGCGCTTGGACCGATGAAAGGGTAATACTTGATTGGGTGGTAGCAGCGCCGCGAATGTAAATTTCGTTTTGGCCTGGGCCCGTCCCCTGGAATACAACGTTAGGTAAAAACTCTACGTAGTCTTGGAAGTTATCAATACCAAGATTTTCTAGCGCTTTTCCGTCAAGTGCAGAAACCGCAACAGGTACGTCTTGAATTGATTCACTTCGTTTTGTGGCGGTAACTTCAATGGTTTCAAGTTTAGCGGGCGCGCCCGTATCCTGCGCTGCCAGAGAGGTGGATGCCAGTGCAGCGACAATTGCACAGCTAAGCTGAGTTTTTCGCATTTGTGTGTGTTTCCTTCAGTTGTTTTTTTATTTCTTCGGATTGTGTTTAGTTAATACACATATCAAAAAGATCATATATTACAATACACCAACTAATTTTAATTTCTACTCTAACGATTAATAATTAACCTAAAGTTGCGAAAACATAACCCAAAGTCTAATTAACAGGGCATTTACTTCACCCAAAATTAAGTTTGATGGATAAGTGCAGTACAAATGCATACAAATCGAATTATTTCATCTGATGTTTATAAAAAGTGCTCCATGCTGTATATTTCAACGTATTAACCTAAATTCAAACAAAGGTGAAAGGAAATTACTGCGTGACTGAGACAGAAAATAAATCTCCACTCAACAAGCCGGTGTTTTTAACATCGTCTGCCTTAATAATCTGTTTACTTATTTTCGCTGCTGGTACGCCTGAACTAGCAGACAGTATCTTCCAAAAATTGCAGGATGTAATCGTATCTAACGGTAGTTGGTTTTACGTATTAACGGTTACGATTATTGTTCTCGCAGTAGTGTATTTAGGGATGTCTCGCTACGGGGAAATTAAACTGGGCCCTGACCACGCTACGCCAGAATTTAGCTTTGGCACCTGGCTTAGTATGCTGTTTGCTGCAGGTATGGGTATCGGACTCATGTTCTTTGGTGTAGCTGAACCATTAATGCACTTTATGGCCCCGCCCACTGCACAGGCAGAAAGTATAGACGCCGTACGAGAAGCCATGAAAACCACCTTTTTCCATTGGGGTATTCACGCTTGGGCTATTTATGCAGTGGTAGCGCTTATACTCGGCTACTTTGCCTACCGACAGAACTTACCTCTAACGCTTCGTTCTGCGCTGTACCCACTTATCGGCGACCGGATTTACGGTTGGCCAGGCCATGTGGTTGATATATTTGCCGTTACTTCGACGGTATTTGGTATTTCAACGTCTCTTGGTTTTGGCGCATCGCAAGTTAATGCTGGCTTTAACTATTTGTTTGGTTTGCCTTCTAATACAGGCGTTCAAATTGCCATTATGGCCGGTGTGGTTGGCTTAGCAGTAATTTCAGTTACCACTGGACTGGACAAAGGTATTCGTCGCCTTTCAGAAACCAACATGGTGCTGGCTATTATCCTACTGTTAATCGTGTTGTTTTTAGGTCCAACGGTATTTTTGCTACAGGCCTTTATGCAAAATACTGGCGCATACCTGTCTGACATTGTGAGAAACACTTTTAACTTATACACCTATGAGAAAACTGACTGGATTGGTGGCTGGACCATCTTTTACTGGGGCTGGTGGTTAGCATGGGCGCCTTTCGTAGGCCTGTTTATAGCGCGTATTTCATTCGGCCGTACTATTCGCGAATTCGTTATTGGTGTACTACTTATCCCTTCAGCGTTTACCCTATTTTGGATGACCATATTCGGTAACGGTGCTATCGACCAAGTTTTGGTACAAGGAAAAGATGTACTTGCTCAAATGGTTAACGACGATACCTCCGTCGCACTATTTGTATTTTTAGAACAGTTTCCTTTTTCTTCAGTACTGAGCTTTATCGCCGTACTTATGGTGATTATATTCTTTGTAACATCGTGTGATTCAGGCGCAATGGTAGTCGACATGCTGTGTTCACACGGTGAAAACAACACCCCACTATGGCAACGTGTTTACTGGGCAGTTGGTGTAGGTATTGTGAGTTCTATACTTCTATATGCTGGCGGATTAGGTGCACTTCAAACCATGACTATTGCCGCTGCACTGCCATTTGCTATTGTCTTGCTTATTGCCATATCCGGGCTATTGAAAGCACTGCGTATAGAATCTTATAAGCGAGAAAGCTTAATGGTGCTGGCAGGCTCGCCACAGCATAGTGACTCTGACAAAAACTGGAAAGAACGATTAGAAAACATTGTTACCTTCCCAGATGAGAAAGCGGTAAGACGCTACATCAACAAGGTGGTTAAACCTGCCATGACTGAAGTTGGTGAAGAGTTTAAAGAACAGCAATTCGATGTAAGAATTGAGGATACCGAGGAAGCTCTTACCTTAACAGTGGAATTAGGAGGAGACCCGGAATTCGTTTATGCGGTGTATCCAACGTCGACAGAACAGCCTGAATTTGGTCCAACTGACACACCAGCACTGGACGAAAACGAAAAGGCCACGTACTATCGCGCCGAAGTACACCTAAGTGAAGGTGGTCAAAACTATGACATTATGGGCTGGTCGAAAATTTCGGTTATTAATGACGTGATCGATCACTATCATAAACACCAACATTTTATTCATTTGCTTAAGTAACCCTAAAGGGTTGCGCATTTGTTGGAAGTAACATGCGAAAAGAAGAAGAACTATTAGTGGCACTACGGCGCGTAATTCGCGCTGTAGACCTACGCAGCAAGCAGCTAAGCAAACACGTGGGGCTAACAGGCCCGCAGCTATTGGTTATGCAGAACATTGAAGAGCGCCCTGGTATTATGGTGCGCGAAATTGCAGAGAATATTAACTTAAGCCCTGCAACTATTACCAATATTCTGGATAGGCTAGAATCACGGGACTTAGCGACTCGCATTAGAAGTACGCAAGACAAAAGAAAGGTCGGCGTTTTCTTAACCGAACGCGGTAAGGAAGCGGTAGTGGATGCACCTCGTCCGTTACAAGAGCATTTCGTTGAGCGCTTTTCTCAGCTAAAAGAATGGGAACAAAGCCAAATGGTAGCAACCGTTCAGCGTATCGCTAGCATGATGGATGCAGAAGACATCGACGCCTCACCTTTCTTGGAACTAGGCAGCATTTCAGAAAAAAGCTAAATAGTATTCTTCTTAACAAAATGGCCTTCAATTTGAAGGCCATTTTTATTTCTGTTGTTAATTAGAAAGCAATTAAGACTTCGCCTTAAGCGGGTTTACTTTCCCGCCCGTTACCTTATCAGCCCTGCCCTCTTCCTTTGCTTTTTCAGCCCTGCGCTTGCGTATCTCTTTCGGGTCGGCAATAAGGGGTCTATAAATTTCAATACGATCGCCGTCTGACAGGGTATCGCGAAGCTTAACCACGCGACTCCAAATGCCAACTTTAGCGGCCTTTAAATCAATTTCTGGAAACTGCTCGGTAATGTTTGAAGCAGCAATCCCCTCTTCAACCGTCGCGTTTTCGTGAATAGCCACTTCTACAATGGCTTGCTTGGTGGGCAATGCATAGGCAACTTCAATATTAATGAGTTTATTGCTCATGCGTAAACGCTCCTAGCACGCTCAGTGAACGCAGTAACCATACTTGTGGCTAAGCTATTAAACACTTTTCCAAACGCCATTTCAGCCAACTTATTGCTGAATTCGAACTCTAAATTAAGTTCAATTTTGCAGGCCTCTTCAGAAAGCGCAGAGAACGTCCATCCACCTGTTAGTGAGCGAAACGGCCCATCGATAAGTTGCATCTGAATGCTCTTGCCTGGCTCTAACACGTTGTGGGTAGTAAACCACTGTTTTATACCTGCCTTGGCCACTAATAAAGAAGCCTTCATGCTTTGCGTAGATGTGTCGAGAATTTTGCTATCGGTACAACCTGGTAAAAACTCAGGGTAAGAAGCTACATCGTTTACTAAGTTAAACATGGCTTCTGCGCTATGTGCTACCAGCGCGCTTCTATGAATACTTGGCATTGATTCCACTACTATTAAAACTATTGGCGGCATTGTATCACAGAAAAATTGCTTCGCTTGTATTCGGTTTTGAACCAAATGCCCCCATATGAGTTATTAATGACAACTAAAGACATTCCCCCGAACAATCAGTATAATAGCGAGTATGAAAAAGAACAAAGCCAACAAAAACACCTCTGGAAATATCGCGCAAAATAAAAAGGCGCGTCACGACTATTTTCTAGAAGACAAGTTCGAAGCAGGTCTGGAGCTTCAGGGGTGGGAAATTAAAAGTATTCGCGCAGGTAAAGTTAATATCACTGACGCGTACATTATTATTCAAAACGCCGAAGCGTATTTAGTGGGCTGTAGAATTAGTCCGTTGAATCAGGCCTCTACCCACGTGGTTGCAGCACCAGAGCGCGCCCGCAAATTGCTGCTAAAGAAACGTGAAATAGATCGCTTAATGGGTGCTCGAGACCGCCAGGGTTACTCTATTGTCGCTACTTCCATGTATTGGAAGAAATGTTGGGTAAAGCTAGAAATTCACTTAGCTAAAGGTAAGCACGCCCACGATAAGCGCGATACCTTAAAAGACAAAGACTGGCAGCGCCAGAAAGAACGGATGATGAAACACAGCGTTTAACGCTGTGTTTTTCTATTCGCTGTAGCAAATAAATCACTAAACCCTTGGTTTTCTTTTTGGCGGAGCGAATCAACTAACAGCCGAGTGTGCCCTTAAGTTGTATTAATTCACGTCTCGCTTTGTCATTTTCTTGCGGTGCAACATATCTAGAATAAGGCTCCACAGCGGAGAAGGGTTTCTTAGCGTTGTTAAATTATTTCCTAAACGCCTTAACTGTCTTCGCACCATAGCCATATTGGCAAGACTGGCAAGGGATTTATCTTTCCAAGCGCAATGGGGAATAATGCCTGAATAACTCCATTCCTGTTGCCATTTCTTTGCAAGATCAGGCGTAATGGCGAGCGCACTGGCTAAACCTACCAGTTCGCAGCCTTGCTGAATTACCCGCTCGGCAACTTCAGCGCGCTTAATACCACCTGTGGTCATAAGTGGAATGTCGGTTTTACTTTCCAGTGCATGCGCAAATTCAAGAAAATAGGCTTCTCGTGCCAATGTAGTATCGTCGCGGGTTTGACCTTGCATCGCTGGCGCTTCGTAGCTACCACCAGAAAGTTCAACCACATCCACTCCAAGCGCTTCAAGGCGATTAACCACCTCACACGCATCATCAAAAGAAAAACCGTTCTTCTGAAAATCAGCAGAATTAAGCTTAACCATTACAATGAAATCTTTGGCACACACTGCACGTACTTGGCTGACGATATTTATTAATAAACGAGCGCGATTGATTATAGAACCGCCCCACTCGTCTTGACGCTGATTGGTTAGCGGAGATAAAAACTGAGTAAGTAAATAACCGTGAGCAGCGTGAATTTCCACACCGTCAAACCCTGCTTTTTCGGCCTGCTTAGCGGTTTGTACAAAGCGTGTGCACACGTCGTGGATATCTTGGCAAGTCATTTCGCGAGGTTGAGCAAAGAGCTTCGAATGCTTACCCATATCAAGCGGAACCGCTGAAGGAGCTATAGCTTTTCCCTTCATCGCTTTAAATACCTGCCGGCCTGGGTGATTAATTTGCATTACGGCAAGCGCGCCGTTCGACTTAATAATCTTTGCCCACTTTTCAAATGGCGCAAGTTCGGTTTCGCTTTCAAGTGCAACCCCACCAGGCCCTGTCATCGCCGCCTTATCGACCATCACATTCCCAGTGATCACCATACCCAAATTGCCGTGAGCCCAATATCGATACAAAGCGTAGAGCGACTCGCCGGGTAAATTACCCATACTCGACATGTTTTCTTCCATAGCGGCTTTAACAAGACGGTTACGCACCGTTACGCCGCATGGCAAATTATAGGGGGAATACAATATGGATTCTGAAGACATTTACACTACTAGCCTTTTATTTATGCTCACGTACTTTAATGGTTATTAGCGCTAATTGCATCCTTGCACACGCACTTTTCCCCTAAATAATTTGCTAAAAGTTTCGACAGCAAGTGCACAACTTGTAGCTTACACACCTGCCTTTTATACAGTTTGCATACTGCACCCCTTGAAAAATAAGCCGCCGCCCCTATATATAAAACAATTCGATAGTAAGCCAAGTGAACACCAGTCGCGTACTTGCATTTAATATGAGGCGGTAAGCGGTTGAATTGCTAGATATATTTTTTGTTTGAAATATAGCCAAACCCTTAAAATTTATAGCAATTTTAAAAAGAAACCGTTTAACACTGAGACATTTGTGTTATTATTGAAAATCACACTCGGGGCTGATTAGGATTCGACAGGATCTAGGAAGCCGGAGGTGCATGCAGAGGAGCGGTTGGCCTCTTAAAAAAGCCGCATTTAAATAGTCGCAAACGACGAAACTTACGCACTAGCCGCTTAATAACCGGTATAGGCCCTTCCACCCTAGTCTTTTCCTGCTAGCGGGGATTCGGAAGGTCATCCAAGTAGGATAGCGAGGGAACCTTGTCTGAGGGTGAACCGCGAAACAGTATCAGGCCAGCTGCAAGGAAATCCTGTTTGTCGGAGTTCCAAGCAGTTAAATAAATGACAAACTAAGCATGTAGTACCAAAGGTAGACATTTTCTGGACGCGGGTTCAAATCCCGCCAGCTCCACCACTTTAAAACCGCTACAGCCCCACTACGAAGCGGGTTGTAGCGGAATCCCCCACTAACACCCCACTAGCAATCAACAACAAAGTACACTTGTTCTGCACGCACTGTATTTAAAGGGTTTCAGGCTTTTTTTGAAGTTTTGGTTTTTATTTAAATTTAGATGTAAATACACAAATACTACACGTAGATTTTTCCGATTCTTCGCTTAGGCTAGCGATGGTACTTTTACTCTACGTGTAGTTTTTGTGTGAACAATTAAGGCTGTGCAAGTTAATGGGTTTAGTCTGTTAGGAGATAAAGCAGACCGTCATGAAATGAATCATCGAAGTCCGCTGTAGACAATGAGCGGACATACAGATTATCGAACCTGAAGCAACTGTGTGCTAAAAACAGTAATCGTATAGCTTTTACTAAAATGGCTACACATACGTAACATTGTTGTTCCAGGCATAAATGCCTATTCCAAAACAGACTATGTAGGACATACTTGCTAATATGACCGCTCTATTGTTCATCAAATAATTTCACATGCAGAAAAGTATTAACTGGCCATCAAGAATAAACAAATATCCTAAAACGCTGGAACGGTTTCGAGCCACTTGTATATTCTTTGACGTTAAATTCCCCCCCTTCTTAGCAGGGAACATAAATAGTAAGACATGGGTGAGTTGGGGGGCTTTAACTGCGCTAGCGAGTATTCCTGAAATATTTACGATAGAGATCGAAACTCTTGGGTACTATGAAGCTTGGGAAAAATCCCCTGAACGGTTGTTCTTAAAACAGCATTGGCTTCTCGCTACATTAAAAGAGCTAAGAAACTATGAAACCCATTTTGGGTTCGTGGAAAGAAGAAATGTTAATGAAATGCAAGGAGAATCTATTGATTCTACGTTAAACCATAAATCCCTCTTTTTTAGAAAAGTTTGTTTTAGCGATATATCTCAACTCAACAATGTTAAGAACGGAAAATCTTATATGAATCAAGGGGGACTCGCTAAATTCAATGAGATCGTTGAGAAAAACACTGTAGAAGATATCGTAGATATGGCGTTAGACATATTATCAGAACAAATTTGTATCTTTTCTAGCAAAATAAATATTCATGATTAATTTATTTTCGATAGATAAATGTTTCTAAGTCTGTAACAGTCTCAGGGGCTTTGCTTAGCTTTGTTATTGCTATTTTTTAATGTACTTAAATTCTGTTTTTCCTGACGACAACCAATGTTCAAGGTCCTGCTTAGTGTGATCTAGCATTTCTACTTTATTGGCAAGAACTTTGCTAAGAGCTTTTAAATACTCAATACCCGACTTAACTACATGAGTTAAAAAAATAAGGAAGCGTTTTCGATCGGGTGAGTATATAAAGTCTGTTTCGGACTCAAAAAGCCTATGACTTCCATCTGGTTTTACATATGTGTTTATAGCTGTCTCTAAAACCCAGAGGTTGTACATAAACATAACTTCCGGTTCGTCCGTGCCTTTGAGTATGTAGCGCATTTCCGGCCTCCACCCAATAGCTTTTTCCAGAAGTTCAGGATTTATATGACCAATAAATTTATTTCTTAAATACTTAGCAAACTCGAACTCTTTAGATGCCTCTGCATATATGGTAGATAAATTCCTGCGCTCCGCATAGATCGAGCGCACGGTTAATTCAAAGTCTACTAGGTTCGCGATCGTAACAAAGGCATGCTTAAACAAGATGATACTGGACATATCTTTGAAACCAGAATCTTCAAACTGCTTATCTATTTCGACCAGATCCGCTTTCAATAGCTTAGATTTAATGAATTTTTCCATATCTCTCACGGGCCATAACAGCTTATTAGTGAAATTTCATTTTAACATGCATAATCTCTTAAAAAACATTTTCTGTGTTTTCATATGAAAGAATAGGAAATGCCCGCTTTACGCTACATTTAGGACGGATTAACGCGTAGAGTAACAATGTCAAAACCGAAAAAAACCGCAGTGGGCCGTAAAGCTCTAATCAATCATCATGATTCGCTCTACTGATTATAAATAAAGAGCCTACGACCAATATCACCATGGGTAGTAAAAACCACAATTCCTGCATCATGAACTCCTCGTTTAAAACATTTCTTAGGATCACTTAAATCTTACCCAAAAGTAGAAAAAGCAAAGCAAATGACTGCCTCTTTAATACACGGACTGTCTAAAAAAATCGTAATAACGCTCGTGACACCAGTTCACGTCCATCTTTTTTACACGATGGATTATCGTAATATTTTTTCATGCCCCACAAAACTTTATTTATTAATAGTATATTAATCAGTGCGAAAGTCGGATTAATAGTTGTGAAAAATAAAGTAATGCAAACCCCACTGAGAGTGCCCAAACACAAACAAATGATTTGGTGAGCATCTAACTCACTCATAACAAATTCCTACTTTCATTCTATGTTCCTTTGATTGTTTACCGTCACTAGAAAATTTAATGAAATTGTGATAATTTTCAAATTCTTTACTGCGAAGCTCAGCAGAAAGAATTTGCACAACTAGCGAGCTAAAACCTACTGAAGCGGCTTTATCTTTTTGAGTGATAGAAAAGGGCTGCAAAGCAGCCCTAAAGTAATTCAACCTGCTTAGTCCAGTCGTCAATTGCCTCGGCTGAAAAGTAGCGAACTTTCGTTACACCGAAAACATTCTCAAACTCTGCATCATCAACTTTATCTGAATTTATAAAATCGACGATTTGAAGCTCGAATAATAAGAACAATAAACATCGCTCAGATGGCTCGAAATATTTCTTCCTGAACTCTTCTGGAAGCTGATTTGAGAGACCGTCTGAAATAACAAACCCATTGGTAACAAATTGCTCGTTCTTATGTTCGTACACATAATCCAATGTATCTGAATTGAAATACCAACATAAACGAAATTTGTCAGGCCAAGCGGTTCTTGTTGCTCTTTTGAACTGATGAATAAACGTAATTTGCAGATCTTGCGTCTTAGTCTTCTTTGTCATAGTTATGTCCTGTTTGGTAAACCTCAAGATTAACTAGTTACGAAGTGGGAAAATTTTGACAGTTGAGAAGACAGCACCAATCTAGTGAAGGAAAATTAGTAACGAATTAATATATCGGAAAGCTTATAATCATACTTTATAAAGTAACAATTATGAGACAGTTTTGAGACGCTCAATTCGCGAGAAGTCAATGAGTGGAATAAGATATGAAGATAAGAGAGCATCGTCGTTGTGAGTTGGTTGAAACTTCGCAACCTGCCCCCACTCTCAATAAATAGCTAAAGCAAAATACACAAAATCTACACACACTTCTTTATAAGCCTTTAAATTGGTGACTTGGACGCGGGTTCAAATCCCGCCAGCTCCACCAATTTCAAATACTAAGACGTCCTAGGACGTCTTTTTTTATGCCTCAAGCATGAAGCGTTCAACGCGATAAATTCGACGCTCAAACTATGGCTCATCCTCCAGAGTACTTTCAGTATTATCAAAATAAGCTATCTGAAATTTAAAGAAACAGATTTATGGGGCGGTTAAGTCTTACTGAATTATAGTAGGATCAATGTATTGTTTCTTTTGATGGACCTTTTGTGAATCGTTCAAGGCACGGCAATTTAGACAAATAAAAGATTTAATGAAGGGGGAAGATAACCCCCCCCCTTAATTCTACGCATATTTTAGAAAGCGAACTTAGCACCAATGCTTAGCACGTCAACGTCATCAAATGTTTCGAAAGATAGTTCAACGGCACTTGTCTGTGTGAATTTGTAACCCACGCCACCACCTAGTCCAAACTCCCAATCACTCTCTGCCGACTCCGAAAAGCCTCCCGCGCTTGCAGTAACTTCTAGTTTGCCATAAGAAGGCACGACGTATATGTACATTCCTTCTGCTACCGTATATTCGCCGCGAATTGACATGGCGTAAAACGAGTCAAGTTCTACGTTAACTCCCATAACGTCGTCGTCACTGATCCCAGTCCCTAAACGTACCTCAGGTACAAGGTTAAAATTACTATTTACTTGGTATTGATAGCCCGCCGAAGCAATAACGCCTCCAAGACTAATATCAATATCACCGTCACTGTCTGAGATATTTCCATAACCAACACCCAATACCCAGTTGGCTGATGCTGAAAGAGAAACGGATAATAGCGCCGCTGATAATATTGCTTTTTTAAACATTTTTTGTCCTTGTTGATGCAATTTAAATTTTGATGCCTAAAGAAAAGCCACGCCACTTTCTTCTTAGTACTGCGCTTTCGTTCCAGTGAAAATGTAAAACTATCGGACTACCAACGCTGGTCATATTTACTCAGTCCATGGGTAAGGGGCGATTCCTTTCTTTGGTGGAGACATTATTCATTTTTACAGCTATAAAACAATAACTTAAAGCCATATTTCATATAGTAAATAATGAAAAAAGTGTAAGTAATTATGTACCTTTGTAGCAAACAAACTTTTTAAAAAATGAACTTGATGCCTTTTCATTCACTTATAATAGTAAAACCTATTCCCATACTTATAGTTATAATATAACATTACAACACAAGTTTAAGGTATGGCTTTTCCAAACAATGCAAACAAATTCAGTAATATGCGCGGATGCGCTATCTGTGCGCGTGGACGATCGCACACTTTTGGATAACCTCAATTTTAATGTAGGTAAGGGCGAAGTATTTGCGCTTTTGGGTGGGAATGGTGCCGGTAAATCGACTACGCTTAAAACCTTTTTAGGTTTAATGAAAGCAACCAGCGGTAGCGCTACTGTGTTAGGGCATAACGCCACTACTCACCCTAACGATGTTCAAAAATCTGTCGCTTACTTGCCAGAATCGGTCACTCTTTATGGTCATCTTTCAGGCTTGGAAAATATCCGCTACTTTCTTTCGGTAGCTGGTGTAGAAAAATCAGACGAAGACATTTTTGCAGCACTTCGCAAAGTAGCTCTTCAAGAAGATTCATGGAATAAGGCGTTATCGAACTACTCGAAAGGTATGCGCCAGAAAACCGCGATTGCGCTTGCCCTATTGCGCAATGCACCCGTGCTGTTTTTAGATGAGCCTACATCAGGGTTAGACCCTGCCGCTATTGACGAGTTTAATACGTTGGTGTCTGAGCTAGCGGCCAATGGCGCTACCATTTTTATGGTTACTCATGACGTATACGGCGCTTGCCAAGTCGCTCACCGTATTGTGCTTTTAAGCAACGGTAAACTAACTGGTTCTTTCGAGCGTATTGGCGATATGCCCATTGATACTGAAGCCGTACACACAGCATTTGCAGGGCGCAAAGCATGATATTTAGTGTAGCAAAAACCATTTGTGCAGATCAGTGGCACTATTGGCTGCGCACAAAAGTCGCCGCTACGGTACTGTTATTAGGGGCCATACTGACCCTTGCAGCCCTAATCGTAAATGCATTTCATATTGAAGAGGCCGCGCACGCTAGAGAGCACCTTCAAACTGAAGCAGAAAAACGCTTTAAAGCGCAGCCTGATAAGCACCCTCACCGCATGGTGCATTACGGTCATTACGTTTTTCGTGCCCCTACGCCATTAAGCGTAATCGAGCCTGGCGTCGACACCTACACAGGTAACGCTATTTTCCTAGAAGGCCATCGCCAAAATAGCGCCATGTTTGCACAGCAGCGGCAATCGGCTGGACTTACGCGTTTTAGTAGCTTAACCCCTAGCTTTCTTGCGTTAGTGCTTGCTCCACTGTTTATTATTCTTATTGGTTACGGCAGTGTATCGCGAGAGCGCGAGGCCGGAACACTTACCTTGTTGTTGTCACAAGGTACGACTCGCTGGCAGCTAATCTTAGGTAAGCTATTAGCGCTAATTGCAGCTAGTGGTTTGTTCTTACTCCCTTTACTTCTGGCCTGCTTATATGTCGCTTTTTCAAGCGAAAGCCCGCTTGTGGTGCTGCTATTTTGCTTAAGTTACGCCGTTTACTTCTTGCTATGGGCTACCGTTGTAACTGCGTGTTCAGCGTTATTTGAGAAAAGTAGCGTTAGCTTCACCGTGCTTATTGTTATTTGGATGTCCGCATGTGTGTTACTTCCTCGCTTAGGCAGCAGCGTCGCAACGAATGCAGCCCCCTCTATGGGCAAGCTTGAAGCAGACTTTAAAGTAGAAGAAAAGCTTAGAAGTTTGGGCGACGGTCACGACGTTAACGACCCTGCATTTAAAAAACTAAAAGAAGATTTATTAGCAAAATACAATGTCGATTCCATAGACGACCTTCCTGTTAATTTCCGCGGAGTTGTTGCTCAGTATTCTGAAAGCCGACAGGCAAAAGTGCTTAATAAATTCGCCGAAAGCAGAATGGGTGAAGAGTTAGAGCAAGCACATATTGCACGTCAGTTTGGCTGGCTATCCCCTACCGTTGCCGTACGCGCAATCTCTACAATATTAGCGGGTACCAGCCTTGAAACCCATCATCGCTTTTTAAGAGAAGCTGAGGCCCTGCGTTTAGAGTTTGTTCAAGGGCTAAATAAAGTGCATGTTGAAAAGCTGGATTACAAGCTGGACATGAACCGCAACGCAAGCGAAGAAGCCGCTGATAAAGCGGTTGTCGGTGCAGATAACTGGGCGTTGTTATCAGAGTTTAACTTTAAGCCCGAGGCAGCAAATACACGCATTTCAAACGCGCTTATCTATTTTCTACAACTGATTGTTTGGGTGTGCATTACCGCCTTGCTTTTAAAAGCGGCGGTTAGGAGGTTAAACCCATGATGCGTTTTACCGATCTTAAACGTGAAGCGGGTTTTGTTTTCGGTCACCGCCAAATAAAACTTACGTTATTAGTCGTTTTCCTTTTAAGTGTGGTGTCATTGTGGACAGGCTTCGCAGAAATGCAGGAACAACAGGCCACCATTGAACGACTGTTAGAGAAAGACCAAGCCGAGAGAGATAGCGCGCTCGCCCGTCAGTCGAATTACGGTAGTGCCGCGTACTATACGTTTCACTTAACGTATTCACCCCCTTCCCCGCTGGCTTTTACGGCCGTCGGTGAACGGGATGTGTTTCCTTGGAAGCACCGTATACGCATGCTTGCATTAGAAGGGCAAATTTATGAAAGCGATACCGATAACCCAGAACTGGCGTTTTTAGGGCGTTTTGATTTTGCCTTTGTGACCAGTGTATTGCTGCCATTATTTATCATATTGCTGCTCTACGATTTAAAAGCAAAAGAGCGGGAAGCTCGCCGCTTCGATTTACTTAATGTCACAGCACGCAACGCCCATGCGATATGGACGGCACGAGTAATAGTCACCTTGGTTCCTTTAGCGCTTGTTACGCTTGCTCCGTTAGTTGTTTTCGGGTTAATTAACGGTGCATCTTTGCTCTCTATTTTAACCGTTTGCGCAATAGTAACAGGTAACATTGCGATATGGAGTGCCATTGTTCTTGTAATTGGCGCAGCAAAACGTTTTGCAAGTTTCAGTGCAACGCATCTTGCCTCTATTATGCTAGGCGCTTGGCTTGTTACCACTGTTATTGTGCCCGTGACCGCACACACGGTAATTAATGCGGTGGCTGAAACACCTGAAGGTGGCGATATTGTGCTTACCCAGCGCGAAGCGGTAAATAGTGCATGGGATAAGCCCGTTAAAGAGACGTGGCGCGCATTTATTGCCACTCATCCGCAGTGGGCCGATTACACAACATTTGACCCTGAAAGAGACAGCTCATTTAACTGGAAATGGTACTACGCGTTCCAACAGGTGGGCGATCAAACTGCCAGTGACTTGTCGAAAGCTTATCAGGCTGCCACGCTTCAAAAAGACACCATTGCAAGCTACGTAGCCTTGCTTTCTCCTTCCTTGCTAGCGCAGCGTTTATTATCAAGCGCTGCTGATACTAATGTAAGCGCGATGGTGGGCTATGAAAATGATGTACGTGCTTTTCATAAGGTGCTACGAAAATTTTATTATTACCACCTTTTCAAAGACCCTGAATTTTCTCAGGAGAGCTTTGAAGCACTGCCACAATTTACACCAAACATGAGAACGTTAGGCGAAAGCAACAAGGAAAACTAATGAAGAACTAGGCTGTAAAAACGGGTAAAAAAAAGAGGCTTACTAACAGTAAGCCTCTCTCGCGTTAAAGCTAAATCAAGCTAATACTACGACGATTGAAGGGTCTGCATAGGCTCTATATCAGTGGTATTGTTTCTGATGAACGACTCAATATCTTTTACTTCTTCCTTACTAAAGCCTAGGCGAGCTCGGATACCGGTTGTTCCGTCAGCATTTTCAATCACAACAAAGTCGTTAACGCCTAGTGTACGTGAAAACACGGTGTGAACTTGCTTGTTGTTGATATCTACGATTTTAACTTTGGTCGAGGTTCTGTAAATAGCCATTGGACCAGATTGAGTTTGAACCCAGTTGATTGACCAATAATAGTGGCTGTAGTTTGGCAAACCTAACTTAGTATAAAGTGACTCTTTAAATTCAACGTTTTCACACTTATTCATCACTGCGTTTTGACGTTTGCAGTTAGAATGCTCTGCGATCTCTTTGCCGCCTAAGCCCACGTCCATAGGTACTGTGGTATAGCCATCGATGCTTACAAGTACATAGTCATCGAACTTATTAAGTCCAAAGGTATTGCCCAATTCTTTAAACGAGTCAAACAAACCACCTACTTTATCGTTTTCATCACGAGGGTCTTTTTCTAGTAGGATAAAACCGGTAGATGCAGCGTCGCCTTTTTGATGCTCGGCAATGTGATAGTTATCTAACAAAGTGATGTTTTTAACGCTATCCCCATCAATAAAGTAACGGAAAGCTGAACCAGAACGCCCTACAATAAAGCCGTCTGACGTAGGTATAACACTATTGCCCGTCGCTTTTTTGCCAGTTACTGTTCGCACTTCAAATTGACCACCGCGCTTCCACACCGTACCAATCTTGATAGGCGCTTCCGAGGAATGTGCTTTGTGATACTTAAGGGTAAAAGAACCGTCGAAGTTCTCAACCGCGTAGGTAAATTCACCAGTAAATCGGTTGCCACCAAAGTTCGCTACTTGCCCTTCGAAATCGTTAAACATCTGCCCATCGATCATGATGCCATCTTTTTTGCGATAGAAAATAGCAGGGCCGCCTGTTGCATCAACTTTTTGCTTTTGTTCAGCGAGTTCGGCTGCACTAAGCAATACTTCCGGTTTAGCGGCGGGTGCGGCTTGTTGCTGCGCAGCAGCTGGAACTGTCATGCCTTGTAGCTTAGCGAGAAATGCTTTTTGCATTTGATTTGCCATCGCTCGCTCTTCAGGTGTGGGAGGTGTGCTTCCACAAGCACTGATAAGGGCGGCGGCAATTAAAGATGGAACTAATAGTTTTGCTTTCATGTTTTTTCTCTTATTGCGCTTCGGGCAGAATATTTCGTGCTGAAGCTTTTTTATGAAAACAAAGGAAGGTAGACGAAGTGATACTGTGGCAGCGCTATCCCGCACTGTGCATTATAAGACTTATGTGTCGCATTCCTTTGCAAGCACTATTAGAAAATATTCGGCCTTCAAATTCAATCTAGAAATAGCACAAAAAGTATGAATTTTAGCCACTTAGCACTATTTTAGTGTTTCGGGTGTAGTTAAGCTGGTATCAAAGGCTATTCAAACTCGGCCATTCATTTTCAGTAAGTAAGCCTTTCTCAATTAGTTTTTGCCGACGCGCTTCTATAACTAATTTCAATTCATCTCTAACTAATCTGACGGCTGGAGTAATTAAATGGCGGCTGGGAAGCATTAGCCACATTTCTGTTAGCGGAACCGTATACTGCGTTAACACGCGCTTAAGTTTTCCGTTTAACAAATCTTCGGCCACATCAATAGCAGATTTTTTTGCAATACCTGCCCCGTCAACACACCACCTTCTAACAATATCCCCATCGTTTACTGCGCGATTACTTTGCACTTTTACTCGAAATTTTTCGCCGTTTTTAGTCAGCTCCCATGCATTGTGCGTTTGGTCATATAACTTATAAAGCAGCGTATTATGATGGGCAAGGTCACTTAATTCCTCAGGCGCTTTGTTTTCGCTTAAATAATGCGGTGACGCACAAATAACATGGGGAATGTTACACACTTTAAACCCATACATCTGCGACTCTTTTACCGCTTCCTTTGTCATAGCGCGAAGCGCAACATCAGCTCTACACCAAGTTGCTCTTCAATTCGCTTAATGGCCACGCTTGTTGCAGATGAACTTAAATCAAGCTTCTTGGCCGCAAGGGTAATAGAATTTACTTCTGCGACTTTTATAAAAACCTGTAAGTCTTCTGTTTTCATACTTTACTCGAGCGCTCTGAATTAGTGTGTATCATTTTTACTATCCTTGTTTTCGGGACAGTCTTTCGCGCGTTTGGTCGTTTATTATCCTTTTTCTAACGAATAAACTGAAACTATCAAATAAGCGACGCCGACAACCAACGAATTGGAGATTGTATGAAACACCTGAAACTCGCTAAATTAACGATAGCTTCGCTACTGGTTAGCGCAAGTGTTTACATTGCGCCCAGCGTGCAGGCTGAAACAAAAGTAACTACGGCAGAAGATATTAACTGGGGTTATTTAAACCCTGCTCGAGGCGATAAAAGCCCTGGCGCAGCTGATTTGTGGGGAGATAGAACAAAAGACACCGCCACCGGTATGCTGGTGCGCTTTAACAAAGGCATTGAAGGTTCGATAACATCCAGCGGTGATGAGTTTAAAGCCGTAGTTATTCAAGGTAGTTTGAGTTACATTGACGAGAATAAATCCAATGCGCGAACGCTTAACGCAGGCAGCTATGTTGCGTCTTCTACACCGGCTAAGCACCGCCTTCGCAATATAAGCGACGATGAGACTATTGTTTACGTTAGAGCGTCGTCTAAGTACCAGGTTAACGACTTAGTGAGTAGATAATAGCGTTTGAAATACCCATTATTCGATTCATCAAACAGCATGGTTCGTAACATAGCTTTTATAAACGAATTAATGCTTTTCAGGGTTTAATGGGTAATCGCCCTAATGCGGCAGCGCATAGTAAACCTATAACAAGGGTCATTGCTACGCTAGTAAAGGTGCCTAGCAGCACGTATTCAGTGAGCTTTCTGTCTTGGTGTTTAGTGAGATCGCCAAAGCGGAAAATAGATTTCGCAGCAATAAGGAATCCAATTGCGGAAAACTGGTTTAATAATACAAAAGTCAGCATTAATACCCTTTCTAGATACCCTATGCGCTGCCCAGCTAAAGACAGGGTTTGCTGCGCTTCGGTGCTAATGGTTGGCGGGTCGTTGGGGTGAGTGGTTTGTGTGTTGCTCGATAATACTTCACTACTCCACGGCGATAACAGCTGTTTAATAACGATGGAGCTGGGTTTAAGTACAGCCAGATACGCCAACGTTATCACCAAGTCGCCAGCGCTAACCTGCCTTAACGCACTAAGAACATACTGCCACTGATCGGTGGCGTATAAAAATACGCCTAAAAGAACGACCACATGCGCTATTTGGTCAATAACAAACGCTGTCGTGCTTTGCACACAATACGATTTGATAACATCAATTTTAAAATGTGATACCGCGATAATAATAGCGCCAACACCTATTGTGGTTAAGCTTATATTTTCAGATAACAGTAGCAGTACAGCTCCAGCAAGAACGCCGTGTATAAGGGTGTGTATGTATAGAGGTAACGCTAAAGCATGGCGTTCATTTCTTTGCTTTACCCATGCAAAGGGCTGAAAATAAAAGTCAGCAAGGATATGTGCCAATAATAGCCCCACCAGCAATTCGGGCTGCTCTATAGTCGTCACCATGCTGGTATCTAGGTTATCAGCTAGCATTTCTCGCTCCTTTCACAAGCTCGCTTTTAATATGTTTACACCCAAGGCGTAATGACCGCGTTATTATTTTACAGGCGCGTTACTCAATGGCCGGTGGCCAAGTTTCCACACGTTAATTTCCTGCTCCATGTAGCTTAGGTATTCTGCTACCAGTTTGTAATTACTGGCATTTAGAATTCTACTCACATTGCTTCTATTTTTATTCAATATGGCAGCCACGTTTTCATGGCTTTTGTCTGACGCTTCGATATAGGCCAATAAGGTTTGAGATTGGGTAGGCGTTAGCCCTGTAAGGTGAGCATCAGCGAAACGCGTGATTAACTGTGTACTGTTTTCAAGCGCTTGATGGCTCGTATGAAAAGCGAGGTGGTAAGGCTTAATATCGTCAAGCCCTCTGCCTGACAACACAAAGGCTTCCCCCGTTCCCGTTTTCACCTCTTTTGCGCGAAACTGTGCGTCGCCCACAGCAGCACTAATTCGAACATCTACGCTCGGGTTTAGGGCTTTTAGCGCTAGCCGTAGCCCAATAGCAATCAGCATAATGTGCTCAGGCTGCTTAACGACTAACTGAAACGCGTCCCCCCTGTAAACATCAAAGTCTCCGCTGTATTGGTCAGCGTATTTTGAGAGTAGCGCCTTGAGGGTGGCTAGAATAGAAGTAAAATCGTCATCAGAAAATGATTGAGACTGGGATATATCGCCAGTAAGTACACCTGCTTTGTGGTCACTTTTATCGTTCAGCTGCACGTCATTTAACCGCTTAGCAGCGTCTTGACGTGTGTCACTACTTCCCGATTTAGTGTGCTTACCTGACTGTACCATGAGCGGCTCCCGTTCTTAATGTCACCATCATTTTCAATGGGTCTAACGCTTTACTATACACAACAACCCATAAAATACAAAAACACTCACATGTTAAAATGTGATTACTTTTAATCACAAAATAACATGTGACTATTTAAAGTGGTGTAACTTAACGCGCTGATAAAGAAAACTCATATTGGAGGGTGAGTGCTTAAGGTTTGTTAACCTTACTGAATGCTTCATTGAGTGCCTCGAAGGCTAAAATTTAGCGCAGTTCCTGCCGGCGTTCTTAGCCCGATATAGCGCCGCATCTGCTTTTTCAAGAAAGGAGGTAGCGCTTAGTTTGGTCTCCCCTCGCATAGATTCAGGCTCGGTTTCGCTCCAATCAAGGCAAACCATACCAATACTCACGGTGAGCGTTTTTGAACATAGAGATTTTTCATGTGCTATCGATAAATAGGTTACGTTTCGAAGTATTCTCGCGGCTATTGTCGCAAGTGAATCAGAAGTTGTACCTGGAAGGATGACTGCGAACTCTTCTCCTCCATACCTTGCAATTAAATCGTCACTTCCTAAACAGCTATTTGACAAGGTTTCGGCAACGCTTTTAAGTACAGCGTCCCCCCCCACGTGACCGTAACAATCGTTAAACCATTCCCCCTTCAATATAGCAATTCATCGTACGTGATTGAGTCTGAAGCCGGCACTGCTTGGCAAGCTGTTCCCCAGACTCTACAAGAAGAAAAGGGTCAGCACGACCAAGTATCTCTTTCTTTGAGTACGGGTCGTAAAACGTAAGAGAGCTGCTTGTAATACCACTTGGCTCGATTATTCCAAAATCTTTTTCAAAGTATTCGCTCGCGTATACCTTATTGCTATCAGTACTTTTAAACAAAATACTCGATGGCATTTGACGCAAAATGGAAAGGGCTTCTTTTTTATTCAAAACAGTTCTCGACATTCGATACTCTTTAAATGTAGCACTAAATATGCCGATTTCCTTGGCCTCACGCATTTCATAAAAAATTTCGCCTATTGGTTTATTAAACTTATTTAAGATGACAGCGTATTCAAAAAGGGATGGGGAATTTCAAACGGGAACGAAGCATTAATCATGAGCGATTCAATCGTTGAATTATTAGATGAGATGTATGATGAACAAAGCGAAAAGACGTCATTAGGCGAAGTAGTGGAACGCTTTGAAGATAGAGGCTTTGGCCCGCTCCTCTTAATGCCTGCTCTTATTGCTTTGCTTCCCACAGGGGCTATACCGGGCGTACCAACCCTGTGCGGCTTAACGTTATTTTTTATCTGTATACAAGTGGCTGTTGGGCGAAAAAGCCCATGGCTCCCCAAAGTACTAAAAGAGAAAGAAGTAAGCTCTGATAAGCTAGAAAGCGCAATTGATAAAGCAAAACCCTACGCCCAAAAGACCGAAAAGCTACTTAAGCCCCGCATGACTTTTCTCTCTCACACCCCCGCTAAAAATATCATTGCGGGATACTGTGCTATTGCAGCCCTTGGTATGATCCCCCTTGAAGCACTTCCTTTCGCTGTCGCTTTGCCCGCTTTTGCACTTTGCATAACAGCGCTAGGCATGGCGAACCGTGACGGCGTGTTTCTGTCCCTTGGCATTTTACTCCAGCTAGGTACAGGTTATCTGGTATTTAAAGCTATTGGCATGATGTAGCGCTCTAGCGCACGACTACACGGCTACTATTCACTTTTTAACATTAAGCTCTTTGTTTTATTCAAGGTTACTTTGAAGTTGTTGTTAGAGAAGTAAATGGCCTGGTCGAAGCATCTGCGTTCATCATGCAGCAGAATGCGTCCCGCCGCGATGACTACTGCTTCACTGAGGTAACCGTTGACGAGGTAGAGGCCCGCACTGGTCTTGATATCATGCCCATATTGCCAGTAGAAAGTGAAAGCAGTGTAGAAGGCAAACTTGGTGGCCTTTCTTTACAACTTGGATGTAGCTAAGCTGACTGCAAGCAACTCAGGCTTATGCGATAACGCTAAAGATGAATATTGTAAGGTGGTTAACGCCCTACTTATTTTTAAATGGCTGCATTAGCAATGCCCTAATAGACGCATTTCCTTTTACTGCAGGTACGTCTTTTTGCCCAATAGGTAACGTTTCATCGCTGTATTGTGCCCGTGGAGTAAAACTATTAAACAAGCGATCCCACCACGACACGCTGAACCCATAGTTTGAATTTGACTCTGCTTTGGCCTGGCTATGGTGAATACGGTGAAGGCGTTGCGTTATTAAGACCCGCCCCACTCTGTCATCCCACTTTTGCGATAGTCGTATATTGGCATGATTAAACAGCGCAAAGCCATTAAGTGCCACTTCAAAGATAACAATAGCAACAGCAGGTATGCCTAACAGTGCCACAGCAGCGGCCTTTACGCCTAGGCTGATAGCAATTTCAACGGGATGAAAGCGAAGGCCTGTGGTGGTATCCACATGACTATCAGCATGATGCATTTTGTGAAAACGCCATAATAGAGGTACGGTATGAAACAGCCTATGCTGCCAATAGATGATCATATCTAGCAGTATTACACTTAAAGTCACTATGCCGGCGAATACGACGCCGCTGCTTTCTACATCATCACTTATTCCTATTAACGATGACCCGCTTTGCGCATAGCCTAACATTACATTAAAAAGCCCAAAGTCTTCTTGCTGCGCCCACACCGACACACCGACTAAAGTGGCGGGCAACAGTACCCGAGATATCAATGCGCCCAACACGACCATAGACAAGTTACCCACCCAGCGTGTTTTTCTATCGAGCACCGCTTTACGCGCTGGATAACGCGCTTCTAGCAGCGCCATGCACATGAATATGCCAAGAAACATGCTTAAGCGAATAGCTGATGTATTATCCAACGTATACTCTCTTTGTCATAAAACTCTATCATAATACTTTTTCAACAATACGCGTTCTAACCCTTCACACATTGCCATTATAAAAAGGTGTTTAAGCGGCCATAACACAAAGTTCACGGTTACACGCAGTTTATATTTATTAAGCTTGATGCTCGCGAGCGTTTTTAGCCTTTACGCTGCGCTCTACCTTATCGAGGGTGCTGAACCCTCCTGCAATACGCGTCACCACAGTAACCGCACAGGCTGCTGCAAAAATATAAGCCATTTCAGCGAAATATTGCGGCCAGATGCAAAATGCCAAAAACACTAAAATAGTTTCAGTTCCCTCGGTTAGCCCTTGCATGTAATAAAAGCTTTTATTGGCAAACTGAGGCCTGGCTATCTGAAACTTTTCTGCGGCGATAGCAAAAGCTAAAAAACTACTTCCTGTACCAATAAACGTGGCTAATAACACCATAGCAGGGATACCCCAGTTGATAGGGTCTGCGATGCCAAACGCCAAAGGTATCGACGCGTAAAATAGAAAGTCTAAGCAGATATCCAAATATCCACCCGCGCTACTACTACTTTTCTGGTAGCGGGCTAGCTCGCCGTCTATACCATCCAAAACGCGATTGAAAATGATGCAGCAAAGCGCCCCCCACCACCAGTTAAGAATAATAAAGGGAACAGCCAGTAAGCCAAGGACAAACCCGGCAAGGGTCACGTGGTTCGGCGCAACGCCCTGTTGATCAAGAAAGCTAATCAGGGGTTTTAATAGTGGCTTTATAAACGGGGTAATTTTTGCATCTAACATGGCGATAACTCAATTATTTGGCCGTCAGCAGCAATGGCGTCTTCTTTGTCGTGGGTAACCAGCACGGCGGGAATATTGCGCGCTTTAAGCTGCTCGAATGTCCAGCTTCGAATTTGCCCACGAAGCGCAAGGTCAAGCTTACTAAAGGGCTCGTCTAGCAAAACCACATCCGGCGCCGAAGCTAGCGTTCTTAATAACGACACTCTTGACTGCTGCCCGCCTGAAAGCGTATTTACACCACGCTGCCCCATGCTCTCTAATTCGACAGCGCTCAACATGGTGTTAATGGCCTCCATCCTAGCGTGCGGATTACTGTGGCTAGTTTTTGGCATGGCAAACGCTATGTTTTCAGCTACCGTCATATGTTCAAACAACAAGGCGTCTTGAAACATCATGCCCACTTTACGCAAATGGGCGGGTTTACGGTTAATCACGTTATTGTCGATTTTAATAATGCCGCTAACACTAAATGGCTCATAAAGTTGCCCGGCAATGGCTTGCAGCAAGGTAGACTTGCCCGCTCCACTTGGCCCCATCACTGTTAAAACTTGCCCTTTTTCTACGCATGCGTTTACGTTCAACAGCACATTGTCTGCACGAGAGATAACCAGTTTTTCTAAACTAAGTGCCATGTAATACTGCTCTACGTTTGTTTTTTTCTTTGATACTAGCGCCGCGGTTTTTCATTAAAACGCCAGGTAAATACCACGCAATCACAAAGCCAATCAAAGGCATTGCCCCCTGAATAATAACGTATACGGCGGTTAAGCGTGTACTGCTACCCGATACCGAGGCGACAGCTTCCGTCGTGATAGTCGCAATGGTGCCCCCCGAAGCTAACAAGGTGGGTAAATATTGACTAAAACTTATAGCTAGCCCTAATGCCCACGCCACCAATATAGCGTTAAGCATTAGAGGTAGCTTAATGCGATAGAACACCTGCCACGGCGTTTTCCCTAAACTCTGCGCAACCATGGCATAGCGATTGTCGAACTTGCGATAGGCTACTGCCATAGACAAAAACACATAGGGAACAACATACACCATGTGCGCAATGTATGTGTGAAACCATACGGCGTTTTGCAAAACAAGCTGCTGGAACCACACTAACCCATATAAAAATGCCACTCCGGGCACTAATAGTGGTAGAAAAAGCGATATTGAAAACGCGCTGTTGGCATGTCTAGCCGCCGGCTTTAGCTGTTCACTTTCTAGCGTAAAGAGTACCAGTAGCATTGCCGATGTGCTCACTAACATGCCAAGTAATAGGCTATTTACAAGCGGTGTTGCCAGTGCCTCTAACGCGGTGCCCCAGTGTAAGAAAGTAACCCCTTCAGGCAGCAGCGCAGGAAAAGGCCAATGCTTTGCTATTGAATACATTACAACCGCGTAGATCACTGTGCTTATCAATATCACGTAGAGTGAAACAATGCCGTATCCAATGCCTCGAACTAGGGCATCGGCACCGTGCCTGCGGCCTTTCATCAGGCTCTGTTTGCCTAGGTACATAAGAAAATGTTCAACGGCGAAAAATAGGAGTAACGCTACCCCACTCACAGCCACCTGAAGCACCGCTGCACCGCTGGCCAGTAAGCGCATGGACAAATCAATATGATTAAACCAATGCATAATGGCAACGGCTAGGGTACTCGGATTATTGGAGCCAAGTATAAGCGGAATTTCAACGTTTGAGGTGGCGAACACCAACACCGCAAGTATGGGCAGCTTGATTTGCGTAAATATACTTGGTGCTACAAGTTTGAAAAAGCTTGCTGTGGGTGAATAACCAAGGGAAGCCCCCACGTTTACGTAGCCCAACAGTTTCTTTTTTATTAGCGGCTGAGACATCACACTAAGGGCCATTAAAATAATAAATGGCAACTCTTTAAGGCTTAACGCCAACAGTACGCTAAAGCCGAACTCATCATAAGGGAAAAAGCTGCTGCCTGCTGCAGGGGGAGCGTCATCACCGCCCAGCACCATGAGCCGAGCAAAAATACCTGAAGGACTTAATACAAACAATAAAGCAATGGCTGCTGCCGCATGAGGAAACACCAGAAACGGGCTAAGCAACCCTTGCACTTTTTCAAGCCACGAAGACTGATAAAAGGTAGCTAATAATAAAAACGCGCCAGCCATCGCCAGCAATGTTGACCCCACCCCAGTAAAAAGTGAAAGCCACACCATGTGCCAAATATCATCAAGAGCAAATAGCGTTCTAAAAACGTCTAGTGAGAAGCTGTTTGCGCCGATGGCAGGGAAATAACCTAGCGCAGGAAAAATTACGCCCACAAGCCCTGCTAATACGGGTATGCAAAGCAATAGCAGTAAACACCAGCGCATAATGCGCGTAAATTGCGCGAACATTAGTAACGCGCTCCGTAACGTTCGTACCATGCATCACGCAGCGCGTCGGTCCAGCTTGCATGAGGCTCGGCCAATAGAGCGGTCGGCTTCGATTTATCGAGTGCCGATGGATGCACTGCCTCTTTTTTAAATAATGCTTGTTGGGCATTAGTGAGGGTCGTCATATCGAGCACGGTGTCATCGCCCCATACGGTTATTTCCTGCTTCTTGGCTTGTGCTTGGGGTGAAAGCAAGAAATTCACAACGGTTTTCGCCGCCGCTTTACTTCCCGAGTTATAGGTTAACCCTATAAAGTGCACGTTTGCTAAGCTTCCGTCTTGCATAGCGTAAGTGCGCACATCTTCAGGTAAATCGAAGCGTGTGACCGCAGAGGGGATTTCCGATGCGGTAAAAGAAAATGCCAATGAAAGCTCGCCCGCCCCCACCAATCGCTGGAGCTGAGAGGCGTGTCTTAGCATATGATCGCCTTGCTGCCACATAGTAGGGTGTAGCGCATCCAGATACTTCCATAAAGGGGGCAAAACAGTTTTTAGCGATGCGTCACTTACCGGTTGATAAAACACGCTGTGTTTGTCTTTGTTTAGCGCAAGCGCAGCATATTTAATAAAGCTGATGCCCAAATAGTCGCTAGGTACAGGGTAAGTGAATCTACCTGGGGCTTTTTGGCTAAATCGTAGAAGCTGTTCAGTGGTTTTCGGCGCCATAAGCCCTAGCGACTTCATGTGTTCACTACGATAGTAAAACACCATAGACGCTTTCCCCCAAGGTGCTTCCATGCCTAAAGTGGGCTCACCAAAGTCTGTGGTCATAACGGAGTTTTCCTCAGGATTAGTGAGACTGAAATTATTAAGTTCACTTACCCACGAGGCACTCAGTAATCCGTGCTTTTTCATTGCAGCGAAGTTCTCGCCGTTTATCCATATAAGATCCACACTGCCATTGTCATGATTACCCGCTGCTTTTTCTGCCAGTACACGAGACACCGCATCACTGGTGTCAGCTAGCTTCACGTGTTGAAGCTCTATGTTAAAGCGGGTTTTAACTTGAAGTGCCACCCACTGAAGGTAGCCATTGACCTGGGCGCTACCACCCCAGGCATGAAATCGAACAAGAGGCGGTTTTTCGCTGGCTGCTTCATCGTTGGTGTTGCCCACCGCGGTTTGGGCTACAACAAATACCGAAAAAATGACCATACAGGTAAAAAAGAGTACCTGCATGGGAGTAAACAACGGGCTATTTGTACGTAACTGCAGCCTAGCCTGCCCCCCTGAACTCATATGGGCGGCGTTTTTAGTGCTACTGTGCAACATTAAGCGCCCAATCATAGTTAAGGTATTCAATATCAGCAGTGTTATTTTTTAACGCTGAAACTTGCGCTTCAGTTAACCGCATTGCGTCTTTATACAGCAAGATAAACTCGTTGAGCGTTGACGTGTCGCGCCACACGCCGTATTTACCTTCAAAGTCCTCACTGTACCAGTCGAATATTTTAGACAAATAGAGTGTGTCGCCACTCATTTTGTTACGAGCGCTGTCAGACAAAAATCGTTTTGTTTGCGCCTCTAACTGTTCATCTAGTTTATTCCCTGTGTATGCTTCTTCACGAAGCGCCGGGCAGCCTACGCTGGCGCAATTCACCGCAAAATGAATGCGAGGCTCATTATAAGTTTTTGTGGTTTGGTTTGTGCCGCGAATAAGTTCGTGTTCAATTTCATCTAACGTGCGAGTTTCACCAAGCAGCGGCGCTATTTCTTTTTTCCAAGGCGAAGAAAAGAAACTTCCTAAATCCCGTATCGACGCTATATCAGGATACTCAGTTAAAATAAGCGCAATGGTATAGGCGTTGTAAGCGTTAATAAGAAAAGCGAGCTGTTTATCCTTATCCCACGCATCAAACTTACTTTGCTCTACCTTAGATAAGCGCGCTAAATACTCATTAAGCTTTGTTTGCTCTTTTTTAAACCCATCGTAATTTACCTGTGTGCTTGCGCCGTTGGAAATTGGCGTCACATACTTACTTAACAAATTATCGAACGTGCTATGCAAACCTTCTTCAGCGCTAGCGTAAAAACTTACGCTTGCAGCAAACAGCACTATGCTGCCTGCTGCAATTCTACGCAATGCTGAAATACCACGTGACACTGTAATACCTTGTAACAATAGGGCGATTTTACGCATAAAAGTGGTTAGAGTAGTTTTCACCTCTATTACCCTCTGCGCCATGTGTGGAATTTCTCAACAAAGCCTAAAAGTTTTTCAGGTGCATTAGCCCGCTTCCAATTCCCCGCTGCGTATTTCGCACCTTCAGCCCACGTAGGGTAAGCGTGGATAGTGCCTAGTATTTTGTTTAACCCTAGGTCGTGTTTCATGGCAATAACAAACTCAGCAAGCAAATCACCAGCGTGCTCAGAAACAATAGTAACGCCCAGTATTTTGTCCTTACCTGGCGGCGTAAGCACCTTTATAAATCCTTTACGCGCACTCTCGGCCACGGCTCGATCGAGTTCGGCAAATTCGTAGCGAGTTACTTCCACATCAATATCTTGTTCTGCAGCATCTCGCTCACTGAGACCTACCCTTGCCACTTCTGGGTCGATAAAGGTTGTCCAAGGAATAACCCGATAATCCACTTTAAACTTCTTAAATGTGCCGAAAAGTGCATTAACCGCCGCGTACCATGCCTGATGTGCGGCCACGTGAGTAAACTGATACGGTCCTACCACATCACCTGCTGCAAAGATATTTGGCATCAGCGTTTGCAGGTATTCGTCAGTGTCGATAGTTCTGTCAAACTTAATTCCCAAGTCTTCAAGACCAAACCCGTTTAAACGGGCCTTACGGCCCACCGCGATAATTACCTCATCATAAACGATGGTGCTTTCGACCCCCTCTTTCGCCACCACCAACACCTTTTCACCGTTTTGTCGCTCAAAACGAAGGGCATCATGGGATGTCAGAACATTTACCCCGCTCTCACGAAGTACAGATTCCGCATATTCAGCAACATCAGCGTCTTCTTTACCCATTAGCCGTGGTGCACGTTCAACTTGGGTAACTTCACTTCCGAGGCGAGAAAAGGCCTGCGCCAGCTCACAGCCAATAGGCCCACCACCCAACACGATTAACCGTTTTGGCGATTCTTCAAGGTCAGCAAATTTAGACCATAAGGTGTCAGACGTAACATAACCACTTTGTTCAATACCCGGCAGGTCAGGAACAAAAGGCGCAGCACCGGTAGCAACAACAATGGTTTTCGTGGTTAGCGTTTGGGTGCCGCCATCATTCTTTTTAATCTCTACTGTCCAGGGATCGATGATCTTTGCATAGCCTTTCACTACATCAACACCTAAGCTGGTGTAACGCTCTACACTGTCATTAGGCGCAATAGCCGCAATTATTTCGTGTACACGTGCCATCACTTTTTTAAAGGACATCGCAGGCGATACTGGCTCCAAACCATAGTTATCGGCATGGCGCATTTGGTTCGCCACTTTAGCGGTTTTTATAATGGCTTTACTGGGTACGCAGCCATAGTTAAGACAATCGCCCCCCATTTCCCCAGCCTCTACCAGCGTTACTTTCGCTTTCACCGCTGCCGCAATATAACTGGTAACCAATCCACCTGCACCGGCACCGATAACCACTAGGTTTCGGTCAAATTTCTTTGGTTTGTTGTAGCCTTTGTAAACACGGCGACGATTAACAAGCGCCACTATGCCTTTGGCAATCCACGGGAAGATACCTAACAGCACAAAAGAAAAAATTAAACCTGGAGAAACAATGCCTGACAGGCTGTCAATTTGGGCCAGTTGAGTACCCGCATTAACGTAAACCGCCGTACCAGCTAGCATGCCTATCTGGCTTACCCAGTAGAATGTCCAGGTCTTTAGTGAGGTTAAGCCCATTAATAAGTTTATTAAAAAGAAGGGGAATACGGGCACTAAGCGCAAAGTGAACAAGTAAAATGCCCCCTGCTTCTCAACGCCTTCATCTATTTTCTTTAGCTTCTCTTTAAATTTATTGCGTACGGTGTCACGCAGGATAAAACGGGATACTAAAAACGCCAGCGTAGCCCCTACGCTGGAAGCAAACGACACAATAACTAAACCTTGTACAAGACCAAAAAGCGCACCCGCGGCCAAAGTTAGAATAGCTGCACCTGGCAGTGAAAGTGCGGTTACTGCGACATAAATAGCAAAGAACACCCCAATACTTAAAACCGGATTGTCTGCAATTTGGCTTTTGAACGTATCGAGGGAACCTTTCATTCCCTCGAGGGTTAAATAGCTATTTAAATCAAAATAAAAAAAACTAAAAATGACGGCTGCAATAACCCCTAGTAGCGCTATCTTTTTAAACATCAATAATCCTTAGCGCTTAGAACGCGTATTGCATGGTAATTTGAGCGTGACGAGGCACGTTTGGCATGACTAGAGTCGCACCAAAATACCCGCCTTCAAAAAGTGGCTGCCAGTTTTCTTCGTCAGTGATATTCATTACATCTAGGCGAACGCGAAGCGCATCGGTAACCTGATAGTCGGCGTTTAAATCAACCGTATATTGGTCGCGAATATGCACGGTTTGTAAAAAGTCTAACGGGAAAGATTTGGTGTAAAGCGCGCTGGCACCCACTTGGAAACTGTCGGTAATTTGCCAGCCGGCATTAATAGACGCGATTTGAGGCGGAATACCTTGTACGCGAGTATTTGATGCAGGAAACGCGGCAAACGTCGGCGATCCCACTCCCGCCCCCTCAATAATATCTGGGCGACTGTTATCAAACGCGTCTATCACCTGAGCCGTGCCTTGAAACGCTGCAGAGTCATCGAAGCGAGCGTCTAAGTAGCTGTAAGCAGCATTTACCCATATATCATTGCCTTGATAGAACATTTGCAGTTCAAAGCCGCTGGTCTTAACCCCGCTATTGCTGCCATCGCGATTGCGTAAGCTACGGGTTTGCTCAAACACTGCCGCTTCAGCATACCATTGGCTGTTTGGCGCGTATTTTACCCCTGCTTCGTACAAGGTATTTTCGGTAGCAAAATTAAGCGGGTTAATTTCATTATTACCGCCCAATACTGTGCCCCCCGCCATACTGTTTGACGTAGCATCGTTTTCGGAAAACGCAGCATATACGTTGATGTCACCGGTGAGTTTGTAAACCGCGCTTAACTGATAGCTAGTTAAAGTATCGCTATAGGTATCAGACGCTGCCGTCACTCCCTCCGGCGCTAGAGGGTCGCGGGCTTCAACATCGTAATAATCTACTCTAACGCCAGCAATGGTTGAGAACTTGTCTGTCCATGTAGAGCGTTGCTGTAGCGCCAACCCAGTTTGCCACGATGTAGAATCAGTGGTGTCTGACAGGTTAAAATCGCCGTTACCATCGCCATCGAGGTCATATTGCGCCCCAGGCGACACAAATACGCCTGGGCGTAATTCAACCAAACGGGCTTTTTGTGCATCGGTAAGCGGTATAACTCGGTTTGAAATCGGGCCAGTTAAATCAATAGGGTTGTCAGCTTCGGTGGTAAATTGGCTGTAGCCCAGCACGTCGTTATAGCGAAGCGCCAAGCCTATGGTAGTAAGTTGGCTATCGCTCCACTGGTAATCAAGTTCAGTGCGGTTTTCAAACGTATCGGCACCGTCAATAATTTCCACAAAGCTATTTTGCGCAATCTCTTCGCGCTCTAAGTACTGATAATACGTAATGTTGCGAAGGGTCGCGTTATCGGTCAGTTTGTATTCTACGTTACTTCGGATAACCGTAGTTTCAGCACCGTTAATGTCATCTGGGTTGGTAAATACACGGCTTCGAGGAATAACTACTTCACCCGTAGGTGAAATAATAGCCCCTGCACCAGCTACTGCGCTGCCATTTGGCTGAGTGCCTTGCCCTGTTATATAAACCCCATTATCGATAAGGTCTTGAGTTGGACGGTTGATGCCTGCGTTATCTGGATAATCTGTATCGTAATATTCCGCACTGATATCCCACGTTAATGCATTGCTTGGGGTATAGCGGTAGGCCACAAATAAGTTGGTACTTTCACGCTCGGCAAAGTCATAAAAGCTGCCGTGGTCTAAATATTCCGCACTGAAGCGAATACCGCTTTTACCTTCTTCTATCGCCGTGCCGTAGTCTACTTGGGCTGAATACTGATCCCAGCGCCCGGCGCGAAGGGTAACTTTACCGCTACTTTGACTAGTAGGCGCAACCTTAGTTTGCAAGTTAACAAAGCCGCCATTGCGCTGTGTACTTCCAAACAGCACCGGCGATGGCCCTTTCACTACGTCAATTTGCTCTACGCTATTAAATGACAATGGCAACCCAAAACCATTATTACCGGCCTGACGACGCACGCCGTCTTGAAAGAGTTCACCTAGCTGACCGCGAATACTTGGCAAGCTGGGTGTACCGAATCCGCTTGAAGCGTAGGCATTAGGGGCTGCCTTTACGATATCGTGTAAATCATTAATGTTAAGGGCTTCTATCGCTTCTGCCGACAGTGACGTTACTGCACGAGGTGTTTCTGCTGCGCTTAAGCCACTACCAAAAATACCTTTTAGCGTATTGTCGCCTGGGTTTAGCGTATTTAAGCTTTGTTGATTGCCTGTTACTTCTACTACTTCAATATCTGATACTTGCTGGGCAGCTAACGACTGACTGATGGCAAGCGAAAGTGTGCTAACGGCTAAGCCGATTACTCTTTTCATTAACGATTCCGTATTTTTATTTATTATTTGACTAGACCGATACGTGTCACAAAAAATTTCAGTACATTAATTTTCGAAAAAATATTAAAAAACAAAAATTTAGTTGAATTTTTTGCATTGAACAGTCGTTCTAATATGCTTGCACTATTATACTTTTGGAGCATGTATGCAAAACAACACAGATATTCAAAACCGACTGGAATGGTCGTTACTTTCTCTTCGCGTCACTATTTTTATCGTTATGTTTGTTTGGACCCTAGACAAATTTGTTAACCCCGCACACGGCATGGCCATTTTTGAAAAATTTTATGGCATTGGCGGCGTGCCTGAAATGGCTGTCTACGTAATGGGGGCATTGCAACTAGCCTTAGTTTTAGCCTTTGTAGCAGGGCTAGCTAAAAAGTACACCTATGGTCTTATTTTCATTCTTCACGGCGGGTCTACCCTTTCGTCTTTCCCGCAGTATTTAGATGCCTTTAATCACTTACTGTTTTTTGCCGCATGGCCTATGTGGGGCGCGTGCTTTGCACTTTTCCTATTGCGCGATGCTGACACTAAACTTGCCTTTGGCAAATAGTAAGCATTAGTTAGGGCAACTGCGCATTATCGTGTTGGCAAGTTGCCCTTGCCATGATGTATCTCAAAGCGTTGAACCGGGCTTTTTAGCCTTTCGCAGCAGCGTACAGCTGCTGCCACTCGCCCTCTTGTACCGGCATTATTGATAACCTTCCGCCTTTTTTAACTAAAGGTAGCTCAGTAATACCTTCCATACTTTTAATCACAGAAAGTGGCAGTACGCTGGAAAACTTTTCTACAAACTTCACATCCACACGAAACCAACGCGGGTTTTCTTCGCTGGATTTAGGATCGTAGTATTTTGACTCAGGGTTAAACTGTGTGGTGTCTGGGTACCCGTCTTTCACCACTTCTGCAACGCCTGCAATACCAACTAGTTTGCAGCTGGAGTGATAAATAAACACCTTATCGCCTAGCTTTACGCCATCACGTAAAAAGTTACGGGCTTGGTAGTTTCTTACGCCATCCCATGGTTCAGTTTGCTCAGGACGGTTTGCCAAATCATCAATAGAGAATGCATCGGGTTCGGTTTTAAATAGCCAATATGCCATGTTATAAAAATGTCTCTTAGTTTTATTTAAAAAGGTTTTTGCTCGTGAAAGCCTAAGCAACGGGTTCACTTCAAGAAGCGGCAACTAGCGCTCTTACCTAGTCTGGCATTACATAAAATTGAGGTACGCACATACGAAACCCCAAGCAATAATCGCCGTGCTGCAACATTGCAATTTTGTACAAGTATACAAAGCACTTTTATTTAATGACAGTGCTATACCGTACCTGTCCCAAGACTGCTATAATTACGCCATTATTCTGTGTCGCAATTCAATTGCGCTTCAGCAACTCTCTGTTTTTTCTAGATGTGATTACTATGCAAGCCACCATTAAGGCCGACCGCGGTCTGTTTTCTTACCCTAAATATTGGCCACACTGTTTGGGTACTGCGCCATTCTTACCTATGTCTAAGGAAGAGATGGATGCCCTTGGTTGGGACAGCTGTGACGTTATTTTGGTAACCGGTGATGCCTATGTCGATCACCCTAGTTTCGGCATGGCGGTTATTGGTCGTGTACTTGAGGCCCACGGGTTCAGAGTAGGCATTATTTCTCAGCCCGATTGGAAGAGCAAAGACGACTTCATGAAGTTAGGTAAGCCAAACCTGTATTTTGGTGTTACCGCCGGCAATATGGACTCCATGATTAACCGCTACACATCGGATAAAAAACTTCGCCACGACGATGCCTACACGCCTGGCAACGTAGGTGGTAAGCGCCCGGATCGCGCTGTTACCGTTTACTCGCAGCGCTGCCGCGAGGCCTTTAAAGGTGTTCCGGTTATTGTAGGTGGCATTGAAGCGAGTTTGCGCCGTATTGCTCATTACGACTATTGGAGCGAAAAAGTACGCCGTTCGGTATTATTCGACTCTAAAGCTGACATGCTGTTTTTCGGTAACGCTGAGCGCCCGCTTGTTGAAGTCACTCACCGCTTAGCGGCAGGCGAAGATATTGCCGATTTGCGCGACATTCGTGGCACTGCCATTATCGTTAAAGAAGCACTGCCAGAGTGGCAAGGCGTGGACTCTACCTCATTAGATAGGCCTGGCAAGATAGACCCAATATCAAGCCCCTATCAAATGGAGCCTGAATGCGATTCACAAGACAAAGACACCAAAAGTAGCGAAGCGCCAGAAGCTGCGCCTATTGTAATTCAGCCGCCGCAGAAAGAAAAAGAAAAGCGTAAGCCTTGGGAGAAGGTTTACGTTAAGCTGCCTGCTTTTGAGACAGTTAAAGACAACAAGGTGTTATATGCGCACACCTCGCGTATTTTGCACCAAGAAACGAATCCCGGCTGTGCCCGCGCTTTAATGCAGCGCCATGCTGATAGACACATCTGGATTAACCCGCCGGCGATGCCTCTTGAAACCGAAGAAATGGATGCGGTGTTTGACCTACCCTATCAGCGTGTTCCGCACCCAGTGTATGGCGATGCTAAAATTCCCGCTTACGACATGATTCGCTTCAGCATTAACATTATGCGCGGGTGTTACGGCGGCTGCACGTTCTGCTCTATTACCGAACACGAAGGGCGCATTATTCAAAGTCGTTCTGAAGACTCCATCATTCGCGAAATTGAACAAATTCGCGACACGGTACCCGGTTTCACTGGCGTTATATCAGACTTAGGCGGTCCAACGGCGAACATGTATCGCCTTCGTTGTAAGAGCCCTAAAGCAGAAGCAACCTGTCGTCGACCTTCATGTGTTTACCCCAGCATTTGTGCGCACATGGACACCGATCACAAGCCAACTATCGACTTATATCGTCGTGCTCGCGAATTGCCAGGTATTAAGAAAATCCTGATTGCTTCGGGCGTACGTTACGACTTAGCGGTAGAAGACCCGGAATACGTGAAAGAACTTGCCCTTCACCACGTAGGAGGCTATTTGAAGATAGCTCCAGAACACACCGAAGACGGCCCGTTATCTAAAATGATGAAACCGGGCATGGGCAGCTACTACCGCTTTAAAGAGCTTTTTGATAAGTATTCACAGGAAGCAGGTAAAAAGCAGTATCTGATCCCGTACTTCATTGCGTCGCACCCGGGCACCACTGACGAAGACATGTTAAGTCTTGCGATTTGGCTTAAAGAAAACAAATTTAAACTCGATCAGGTGCAAAACTTCTATCCGTCGCCAATGGCCACGGCAACTACCATGTACCACACCGAAGTGAATTCACTGCGCAAAGTAACCAAAGACAGTGAAGACGTACCATCTGCTAAAGGTGAAATTCACCGCAGACTGCACAAAGCGATGTTGCGTTATCATGACCCGAAAAATTTTGCGCAAATCCGTGAAGCGCTTAAGCGTATGGGGCGCGAAGATTTAATTGGTCGCGGTCCTCAGCACCTCGTTCCACCAGAAACGGCAGATGAGAAGCGTCAAAAAGCGCAAAAAGGCCGTCGGGGCGAACGCGCGCTAACCAAACACACCGGGCTTCCACCCTCGTTTCAAGGCAAAAACGGGAAAGGGAAAAGTTCAGACCGTAATGTAGGCAATAAAAACAGCCGAAATAACGGCGGCAATAAACAGCAAGGCACACGCAAACAGGAAACTGGCAGCGGCGGGCCTGAAAGTCGTAACGGCCACAGTGACAATAGAAATCGTGCTAATACTAGCAAGGCAAATAGCGGTACGGGCAATAAGCGCAATCGCACTCAAAAACAGCCAAGCATGCAAAAGCGCTAGTAAACAACGCGGCTAAAAAAACGCCCAGCGTTAGTCAACGCTGGGCGTTTTGCATTTATAAAGCAAACTTGGGTTAGACTTTGGGTGCAGCCTCACACACAACATTATCTAAGGTGGCTAGCTCACCGGTTTGCTCGTTGCGTAATAAGCACTGTTTACCATTAGTTAAAAGCGTAAAGCTAAATATCGGGTTATTGTGCCTGCCATCAATGGGCAGACCTCTGCTATCCATCTGCGCTTTTCGCTCAATAGTCACCTTCGAAGACTGGCTAAACACGTCATCGGCAACGGTAATCTTAACGCCGCCAAACCACTCGCTAATGGTGTTTTCGATAGCCTGTTTTTGACTGGCCGTGATAGACATGGTTCGGGCTTCATGCATATCATCACCTTGGGTTGCTGCACAACCACTTGTTAGCGCAAGGGATGTGAATAGAGCCGTCGCCACCATCACCCTTTTTTTTACAAAAAACGGCATCACTCGCGTTCCTTTATAATTGGTTGATTTATTTTATTGTGTAAAATAAACGTCTCTTTGCGTGTTTGTGGCTTATCGATGGCAATAAGCTTTTGTCCTGCCAGCGCGCTTTGGCTCTCGCTTTGATTAAAGCCTAACGCCTCGATATTGGCAACAGCGCTTGAAGCAACCACCTCAGGGCATGACCCCGTAGCGGCATACTGTAACGTAGCAGACAGCATTCCTTCATCTGGGTCACCTAAACTTGCGGTAAAGTCATCTTCCACTTCACACCCCGGCAACTCAAAGTCGAAGTTTGGTGTGGTGGTGGGCATAAAGCCGTCGGCGTAGTCGCCAAAACCTTTATTATTTATCCCCTGAAATTGAATAGTGAAATACGTCTCGCCACAATTATCGGTAGGATAGAAACCATAGGGCTTACCGCAAGTTGTCGAGCCAATTTGTACCACTTCAACGTCGATACCGCGAAGCGCATTCATCACCGCTTCACTTGCTGAGCAGGTTGCATCGGTTGCAATAACGTACACTCGCGTTAGCGACAAGCTAGGCAATAGCGTATCGGTAAGTAAACCTGCATCGTAATCAATTTCTGTGCTGTAAAATGGTGTAGGACGGACAGTTTCCCCTGTAACAGGGTTGGTCGATGGGTTTTTGTCATTAAATCGCAAGGTTTCAAAAATGGCATCGTTAGTTTGATTAGGCCCAGCCACCATAAAGGAAAGCTGCGACGCTAACGCCAAACGCCCCCCTCCGTTATAGCGCAAGTCCATAACTAACTCTGTTACGTTTTGCTCCACGAAAGTATCGAAGGCATCAATTAAGCCTTCTTGCGCAGTAACGATAAAGGTATTGAATTGGAAGTACCCTACCTTTCCTCTTTCGGTCTCTAGTACTTTAACATTTTGAACAGGCGTTACGCTTATATCACCCGAGGTGATTTCCACCGAGGTTGTGGTGCCATCAACCAACTCGAATTCAAAATTGGCTGTCGTGCCTGCGTCATCTGGAAACAGAGCGGCATTAATAGCATCTACACCTTGCTGGGTATTATCATTAACAAAATCAACGCCGTTGATGCTTAACACTTTGGCCCCTCGCGGCACTTCTGCCAAAGCGGCGGGCGACCTGGGCTCGGTGAAACGAACGGTTAGCTGTCTAGGTACTGTAGTTGACCCGAATTCCCAATCAAACCCGTAACCCGACGATATACCCGACTGAGATAATTCGTTGTATTCTGCTGTATCTTGCGAAAAATGAAAGTTGTCTTTTGGCGTACCGCTTGGTGTAAGTTCGGTGGTTTTTAGCTGATCGAAATAGGCTAAAACCGAAAAATTTTCCGGGTCGTTATCGTCTACTTCGTCATACCAAAGGTAAGTATCGTTAGTCCAAGAGCGCAGCCATAACTTTTCATCCATTGCTGTGCCTTGCGTATCGGGGTAAGCCCTTCCTGTAAATGGGTCAATGCCGCTTCGAGGGGTTTCGCATTTCGCAATAAATTGGGATTGCGGCTCGTAAACGCCCGCTTCCCACTCTGGCTCACTCGTGACAGGCGTCGTCGGCGTAGTGGCCACAGGAGGATTATTAGACGAGCCTCCCCCGCCACCACAGCCACCAAGAAGAGTAACCATTACCGCCAATGCCACCGAAGAATACGTATACGCTTTCATGTTCAGAAAAATGTCCTTTTTTAAATACGGCTAACCTAAAATAGTAAAACAGTACTACACGCATTTTTTTTAGCATAGACGATATTGACACAACCTAGAAAGGGTAACTACTTAACAAATGTTTAAAATGTTTCTAAATGTAAAATGTAGGTAGGGGTTGCTGCTCGGCCCAATAACGTATTCATTTACGTATTCAATAACGAACTATGCCTGCATCATCGTAGCTAACGCCCTTTTGCCTTGGTTTTATTAAACCTACAACGCATGTTTACAGTGTATAGGCGCTATACTCATGGCGCGTTCGCACTACTCTTTTAGACCTAACACGCCCACAGCAGTGGCTGTTAAGCTACTAATGTACAGCTCTTCATCGGTTTCAATTGCGCCCGTTGTGAAAGGAAATGCGCCTGTTGGGTCTTGCAAGCTTAGCTCTATTTCTCCGCGTTCACTTATTTTTATTAGATGGCCGTATGCTTGCCCCTGTGGGCGAAGAAGCTTAGGAAGTCGTTGCACTATTTTCCGTAAAAAAGGACTATCGGCGAGTTTATCAACGGCGCTTGAACGCGGTGATGCCAGCCCCACGTAATAGCCACCGTTTCTTGCCGCACTTATGTTATCGGGAAAGCCGGGCAAGTTATCAATGACGATATCAACCTGACCGGACCTTGGCCCACCTAGCCAATAGCGTAGCACCCGGTAGTTTCCCGTTTCATTAACTAAAACTGACGCTTGGTCATGGCTAACCGCTACTCCATTAGCAAAGACTAAACCATCCATAATGACCTTGCTTTTACCCGTTGAAGGGGTGTATTCGATTAGCCTACCATTCCCTCTGTGCTCTAAAATTTCAAGCAAACTTGCATTTAGGGTGCCACCAAACGCTTTGGCTGAAAACTTGGTGGTCGCGTCGGTAAAGTACACCTTGCCATTTTCTGCGATATCCACATCATCTGCATAAACGACAGGGGTGCTGTTTACGCTATCAACCAGCACAGAGAGTACGCCAGCAGTATCTATCTTAAGTAACCCAAGGTGAGCATCGGCGATTAGAAGGTTTCCTTTACTATCGTACTCAATGCCTAGGGGGCGACCGCCCGTATTTACCCAGGGAGAAAAGGTACGCTCGCCTTTTTTCTTTAACAGAATGGCACCTGAATGGCTCGATGTCGCCAAGGTTCCTTCATGGTTTAACGCAAAGTCCTCTGGCCCATAGTCGTCGCCCAGATCAATAAGGGTTAAATCGGAAAGCCGCGTGTTTTCGGCGAATTCACCTTCAAACCCATTATTGGCAGGTGATTGCCATGAAACTGGCGCTATGGGTACAGGCCATAACAGTAGGTAAAGGGCAATTAACACACCGATCAACCAAGCCACTTTCATTAGCACTCTCCCCATATTAATACGCTTTCTATTTAGCTTGCGCTTAGGTTTTCCCCACAATAGCAAGCAAACTTTCAACACGCCCCTTTCGTTTTTGAATAATGAACTATTACTCAATAGCTGTTTTTTAAGGGGTTAATATGACAATGCTTTTTGCGCATTACAAATTCGTAAAGTGACATCTATAAACAGGTTTCGCGCGTTTCATAATAAAATGCTGTAAAGGTGCATCATGTCATTTTATTCAAAAACACTTGAAGCTTCGTATGCAAAGCAGATAGACAGAGAGTTACGGGCAAGCCATGCTGGTGAAACCGGTGCGGTTTGGATATACCGAGGCGCGATATTTGCCGAATTCATCCTAAGCTTTTTTAATATTATGCGCTCGACAGGGGCTACCAAGGTCTTCATTCAAGAGCATCTAAAAACTGAAAAGCAACACCTGAATCTTTTTGAAACGGAAATGCCGCTTTTCAGAGGAAGCTTTATTCTGCCCCTATGGGTAGCGGCTGGTTTTATTACAGGTTTTGTTCCTCGCTTATTAGGTAAAAATTGGTTTTTCTATACGATTTACAGTGTAGAGAAATTTGTCGACACCCATTACGAAAAGCAATGTAGCAAATTAGTAATGCAACCGAACCCGCCATCAAACGTCATTAACCGGTTCAAACGGTGTCAGATGGACGAACAGCATCACAGAGACGAGGCACAATCTCAAATCGCAACGAAAGTCACGCTGCCTATGAAACTGTGGGGGCGCTTAGTACGCGTAGGTTCATCGGCCGCAGTTACAATCGCGAAGATTATTTAGAGGAATAATCCACGCACTAAATAGAACCATGATAGATTAAAATAATTACCTAATTCTCAGCATCATGGAAAGAATGAATGGGCAAAAAAGACAGAATTAGACCACCAAAGCCTTGCGATATATGCAGTAAAGAAGCAGACGTACAATTTAGAATTCAAACAAACGAGAGTGGTAACTGGCGTATAGTGTGTAAAACATGCCAAGAACAGGCAGCAAGTAGCGCGGATTATCTCTACGGTGGAACATGGAAAAGAAAAAAGCGCAATTAGCGCCTACGCGTTCTCACGGGCAGACGCTAACTGCGCGGTTAACGTTAACGCTACTTAAGCACTCGCACCCTCTGCGCTATTGCCTTGACTAGCCTGCCCCGCGCTGCCAGTTTTGTCTTTTTTCACCTTTGCTTGTTCAGTGCTAGCACGTTTTATTAATGTGCGGGCACGGTATACGCTCCAGATGACGTAAACCGCCATGGGAATATTCAGCTGTAACGAAGCAATAGTAAATGTTGCACTACCATGCACCGCCACGTAAGCAACAAGCAGCATGAGTACGCTAAGCCCCGATATCAATAGCCACATAGGCTTAGTTAACGACTTAACCGCCACCGTTACCCCAGTATTTAATAGCATTAAACACCAAAACACCGCTACTAAAGACCCCGTGAAAAACATATCTGCAATGGCAGTAAATGCTAATGCGCTTACACTTCCCCAAACCGTTGCGTACCAAAGGCGACTAGCCAGCGGTGGATGTGCTTTTTTAGACAGCCAAATCTCCATGCCCGATACGCATAACATCGTTAGCATTACACCCAAGACGAAGTAAAGCCATTTACTGACCAGTCCAGCGAAGTCACCAAAATGTAGTCGGTACATTGACCACAATAGCTGCTTACCCCATTCTCCGTTTTCATAACCCGCAACGCCTATATAATTACCCGCGGTATCAAAGCGGTAGCCTTCAGCGTAAATCATTCGATTAGGGGCCTTCGCGTAGATTTCTATAAATTGCTCAGGCTCACCCACTTCATGTACGGTTAAAAAGATAGGGGATTTCTCAGGGGCCAAGGTTTCCATTTGAGCAAATGCTTTGCCGATAGCCGGTTTGCCTTCTTGAGGCACTAAGACCGGGTCTGGTGTGAATATTTGATCCACTACGGCATCTCTGTCCCCCCCATAATTAAGCGTAGCAATGACAATAAGAATAATGCCCGCCAGCCCAAAGTAGGTGCCGGTAATACCGATAACTAAATGAAATGGCGATGCCCAAAGGCCAAAGCGATTATGCAGGTCTATTTGGGCTTGCTGACCATTACCCCCGCGTCTTAGCTTAAATGCATCTTTAGTGATACGTTTATGAGCAATAATCCCTGTGATGACAAGCGTACAAATAACTGCACCTAGCGCACTGACTAAAATCATCCCCCAACTGTGTGGTAAATTTAAATAAAGGTGTAAATCCACCAGCATTTGAGTAAAAGATACGCTTTCCTTTTCAATCAAGTTGCCTTCATTGTCGGCGAAGTAAGCAACATGATCATTTTCAACAACCAGTCGCGGAATATCTGATGTAGGGAACACCACGAAGAGGTGATGAGATTCTTCGGTGTGCCGCGACAAAAAGCTATCCATGGCTTTTTCAACGACTTCTGGCGACACATTTTCCATTTCGGTAATGTGCGGCTGCTCCCATCGCTCAAACTCGAAATGAAATACAGCAATGGTTCCCGACAAACACACAAGAAAAAGAAGTACGCTCAGAAACACGCCTACCCACGTATGTGCATTTAATGCATTTTGTTTGGTTATTTTATCCATTATTTTCACCTACATCGGCATAAAGGTAAGTACAGGCACGCATAGACCCGCAAGAACGGTGTAAGCACCCACCACTTTAAATTTGTGAACGGTGGCGAGGTAGTGATAAACAATCATCCCCCACAATACCGGCAAGAACACAGTGCCTGTGGCGAGTTGCCCTGCTATTGAAAAAGGAAGTAGCGCGCATATACCAAGGGTTAGAAATACGCTAACCGCTAACAAAACAACCAATATCACCACGTAGTTCGCCGTATTACCTAGCAGAGTTTTGCGAGAAAAATCGACGCTTCTCGGCTGGGGGTTATTCTTTGGCTTTGGTAATTGGGTTTGATTTAACGCGATAAAAGGCCACACTAACAACGCGGGAATACACAGCGCGTATAGCACACCGAACTCCCACCCTTGAGCATAAGACCAGCACACGGATGAAGCCAACCAAACAGCAAGCCCCACGTATAAATAAGTAGACGCCTGCCCACGCCAACTTTTATAAACTGCCGCTAAGGCCGCAAGTGACAGACCACTTGCTGCAACTGAAAGCATAACTATTCCTTGAAGTAAGAACATAAAAGGCAACGCTAATACTATCGTTAGCGATGAAAGTGCCTTTTGATGTTTTGTAGGTTTTTTATTTGTGGTAAAGCACCCGAGCACGCATAAATGCGCGTTTCTAAAAGAAGGATAAAACTGCTGAGCGCTCTACTTCTTTCTACTTTAACGGTGCTAATTTAACAAATTGACAGTTAAATGAAAACTACTATCATTACTATTTAGGACGATACATTTGATGACTTAGAAAAGGAAAACAAAAAAGCCGAACTAACATGGTCAGTTCGGCTTTTTGATTGGTAGGTAAAGGAAGCGCCGCTAATTAAGCTGCTTCGCTCTCATCTTCTGATTCAACGACTTCGTGGCTTAGTAAATACTCGAACGCTGCCAATGAGGCTTTAGCGCCCTCGCCCATTGAAATAACAATTTGCTTATACGGAACAGTTGTTACATCGCCCGCTGCAAATATACCAGGCTCAGATGTATGACACTTGTTGTCTACCACAATCTCGCCGTATTGTGTCATTTCAACCGTATCTTTCATGAACTGGCTGTTTGGAACAAGACCAATTTGAACAAATACACCTGCTAGTTCGCGGGTATGAATCTCGTTAGTACTACGGTCTTGGTACTCAATCGCATTCACTTTGCCATTTTCTGCAGTGATCTGACGGGTCGCTGCATTTTTAATAATAGTGATATTGTCGCGCTTTTCAGCTTGGTCTATTAATACCTGATCGGCTTTAAGCTCTGGCATGAATTCAAATACCGTTACCGATTTCACTATACCTGCTAGGTCTAGTGCAGCCTCAATACCCGAGTTACCACCACCAATTACCGCCACGTCTTTGCCTTTAAAGAATGGGCCGTCACAGTGTGGGCAATATGCTACGCCATTCCCTACGTTTTCTCTTTCACCTGGTACGCCCAGCTCTCTCCAACGGGCACCAGTAGCGACAATTACCGTACGCGTACGGATTTGCTCGCCAGAAGACAACGTAATCGTTTTGATGTTGCCTTTTTCGATGCTATCTACACGAACATGCTCTTTAAGTGTAATGTCGTAGTCACGTACGTGCTCCATCAAGTTGCCAACAAGTTCAGGGCCTGTGGTTTTAGGCACAGAGATTAGGTTTTCAATGCCCATCGTATCTTTAACCTGCCCGCCAAATGTTTCTGCAACAATTGCTACTTTCAAACCTTTACGAGCGCTGTAGATAGCTGATGCTACGCCAGCTGGGCCACCGCCAATTACCGTCACATCTTGCAGCGGTAACGCGTCGCCTTTATTCGCTTCTTTAAGGCTTGGGTCGCGTTCGATAAGTTTGTTGATAAGCACAGAAGCGTCAACTTTACCGTTTGCGAATAGCTCGCCATTTAGATACACACTTGGTACACCTTGAATGTCGCGCTCTTGAATTAAGTTTTGATATAAACCGCCATCAATCATTTCAGCTTTAATATTTGGATTAACCAATGCAAATTGGTTTAACGCCTGAACGACCTCTGGGCAGTTGTGACAGCTAAGGCTAATGAACACTTCGAAGTTAAGCGGTTCATTGATAGCTTTTACCATCGCTTTAACGCTGTCATCTAGCTTCAGTTCTGTGCCTGCTGCGTGCAGCATGGCAAGGACTAAAGAGTTGAATTCGTGACCACCGGGAATGCCTGAGAAACGGATACCCGTATCTTCACCGTCAGCTTCTAATAGGAAGCTGATAGCGCTGCGGAGTTCACCATTAGTGTCGCGCTCTTCAACATTAAGTTTTTCGCTTACTGATGCAATGTCGGACAGAAACTTCACAAGCTCGTCGCGCTTGCTATGTTCACCGGTCTGTACGACAAAGGTTACGTTTTTTTGCATTGTTTCAGCATAAGACTTCAATGCTTGTAAAATTTCTTTAGTTAACACGGTTATTCTGCCTTATTTTCGACACGCCGATCCCCGCCAACCTTCTTCTGAGGTCAACTACATAAGCGGAAATTGGGAATTAACATCAGGGAGCGGAGACCCGCTCCCTATATAAACGTTGCCAATGCTTACCGTTAGCTAACGCCAACGGCATTATCGGCCTCTAAGCAAGACGCTTAGATTTTACCTACTAGGTCTAGAGAAGGTGCTAGTGTTTCTTCACCTTCTTTCCATTTAGCTGGGCAAACTTCGCCTGGGTTATTTGCTACGTACTGAGCAGCTTTAACCTTACGTACTAGGTCGTCTGCATCACGGCCGATACCTTCAGACGTGATTTCCATTGCTTGGACGATACCCTCTGGGTCAACAACAAATGTTGCACGGTCAGCAAGGCCCATAGTTTCACGCATACAATCGAAGTTGCGAGTGATTTCACCTGTTGGGTCGCCAATCATTGCAAACTTGATCTTGTTGATCGTGTCTGAAGAATCGTGCCATGCTTTGTGTGTGAAGTGAGTGTCAGTAGATACTGAGAAAACTTCTACGCCACGAGACTGAAGCTCTTCGTATTTGTCAGCGATGTCACCAAGCTCAGTTGGGCATACGAATGTGAAATCAGCTGGGTAAAATACGAAAACTGCCCATTTACCTTTGATGTCTTCACTGCTTACGTCAATGAACTCGCCGTCTTTAAATGCAGTCGCTTTGAAAGGTTTGATAGCAGTATTGATCAATGCCATGTTTAATTCTCCATTTTGGTTTTAAATTATCTTCGCAAGCAAGTAGCATGCGAATACAAACTTTACGTTTATAGTGACGACATGGTTTTACACTTTTGTGAACTTATTCACTAATGAAAAATTCATGTCTCTCGAAACTGGTGATAAGAATAGCGCGTATTATTTTAAAAAACTAATTGGTAAAAATGAATCGCTTAATCAGGTTATTGAATTGAACGATGAAAATAGAACCAAATTGATTAATTGCATTGCAATACGCGCACTTAAAAGCTCAGCGTTTGCCACGTGAATAGGTGAGGAAAACCATGTTAGACAATCGGCTTCAACATATCATAGATGCAGTCAAACGCATTGACGGGCAAACACCAAGCTTACAGCTAGCTAAGCACACAAAGATGGCTTCAAGCCCTTTTGTGTTTTATCGAGGAAGTGCCCAGCTATTTTATGCCGATTTTCTATCTGGGGTCATCAACTTCCCAAAAGAATGTGACTCAATTCCCCTTACAAGCGTAATGGGCGATTGCCACACCTCAAATTTCGGTTTTCTTACCGAAGAGGGTTCCCATGGCGACACGGTTATTTTCTCACCCAACGATTTCGACGATGCATGCGTAGGACAAGCGCAATGGGACGTTCTTCGCTATCTCACGTCTTTACATCTTGCCAGAGCACATTGCGTTGGTGTGGTTAAAGGTAAATATCAAGATGACGCTATCAACCATTCGAAACCGGTCGTTAGCCATCAGGATGTGATTGAAGCTCAGTATCGTTTTATAGAAAGCTATATAAAGACATGTGAGCGCGTTAAAGCAAACGCTTCGGTACTTAACGAAGCAATAGACACCTGCCCTAGCGCCGTTCCCAGTAAATTAACTAAGCTCTATAACAAAGCAAAGGCGCGTAGTGCAGGTGGTGAAGATTTCACGTCAAAAAGTGCGTTAGCCAAAGCAGTACAACTACAGGGCGACACATTAGCCTTCAAGCGTAACAGCGATAAGTTCACTAAACTAAGTGGGCAAGAATATTCAGCGTTACTGGCCGCGTTTGCCCCTTATATGGATGACGCCGTTGTGGATATCGTTAAACGCCTAAATGCCGGTACGGGCTCGGTTAATATGAACCGCTATTATTTTTTAGTGGGCCCGTCTAAACCGCATAACGCCGAAAGCTTCTCACATTGCCATATCGTAGAAGTGAAGCAGCAGCGTGAAGCTGCTCCCATTCACTATTTTAAAGCGCTTAACCCGGTTAATCGACTGAACGCGGCGCATCTTACCGCCCGCTGTCAACGCCGAATGCAGCGCAGGCCAGACTTAGTGCTCGATGAGGTAAAATATGCTGGCGCACACTATTTAGTGCGCTCGCGCCATCACGCTAAAGTTGGGGTTGCCCCGCACGATATCGCCATGGGCAAAAAAGCCATTGAAAAGGGTTTTAATTACTTTGCTGAACTTTGTGGGTACAGCCTTGCTTTAGCACACTGCCGGGGAGATCGCCGCAGTACCCGCTTCTCCTCTTCTGCGGCTAAAACATTTGAATCTGTAAAGACCCTACTGGTAAAAGTTGCAAATTTGTATGCTGAGCAAGTAATAGACGATCATGCTTTATTTAAACAACATATTGAAAACAAATGAATTGATGGGTAACGCCCTAGCTTGCGTTAGCGGTTTAAACACTTCACCGAATAGAATTACTTAAGCGATAATTAAGCGCTTTGTTACAACTCAAAGGCATAAATAAACTTACCCATAAAAGATAAGTACCTGTTGTATATAAATTTATTAAAATACAGCTTGAATAAGCTTAAATCATTCCTACCCACGCGAAATCCCTTTACGGTAGTACTCGCAATAGCAAAATGGCATTGGGCCTGGTTATTGCTGGCTTGCACACCTGCGAGCACACACAAAGATGTGAATTAGAAAAATAATGAAAACTACAAAGGGAAAATGACGTGAAAACATCATTAACTTTACTATCTGCAGGGATAATTTCTGCGCTTTCTTCCACAGCAGTTAATGCTAACGATTTGGTCATTAGTGGTGTCATTGATGGGCCGCTAAGTGGCGGTGTACCCAAAGCCGTTGAACTTTTTGTGGTCAACGACATTGCCGACTTGTCCGCTTATGGTGTTGGCTCTGCCAATAATGGTGGTGGCACAGATGGCGAAGAGTTCACCTTCCCAACTGGCGTATCTGCAAGTGCGGGAACCTATATTTACGTTGCATCTGAAATAGACGGCTTTACCGCGTTTTTCGGTTCAGCACCTGACTATGATAGCTCGTCAATGGGCATTAATGGCGACGATGCTATTGAACTTTTCAAAGACGGTAGTGTTATTGATACGTTTGGCGACATTAATACCGATGGAAACGGCACCGCGTGGGAATACCTTGATGGGTGGGCTTACCGTACCTCAGGCCAAAACGCTAACGGCGGCAACTTCGATTCAGCTAACTGGACATTCAGCGGTGTGGATGCGTTAGATGGCGCAACAACAAATACCGATGCAACGACACCTTTCCCAACAGGTACTTTCACAACTGAAGGTGGAGATGAAGTAGTCGATGAACCTGAAGTACCGGCCGTTGAGCTAGGGGTTTGTGGCGATGACGCGGTGCTTATCAGTACTATTCAAGGTAGTGAGAATAGCTCTGCAGAGGTGGGCAATAAGGTTATTGTAGAAGCTATCGTAACAGGTACGCGAGATGGCGGATTCTTTATCCAAGAAGAAACGGCAGATTACGACGCTAATGAAGCAACGTCTGAAGGCCTGTTGGTAGAAGGTAATATAGACATTGAAGTAGGCAACCTGGTTCGTCTTTACGGAGAAGTTGAAGAAAATTACGGCATGACCACGCTGGTTATGGACAGCGCTGTGGTAGCGTTAGATTGTGGCGAAGCGGAATCGGTTGCGAGCGTAGCCCTTTCAATGCCTTATGAAGTTGACTTAGAAACACTGGAAGGCATGGTAGTAAGCGTTACCGATGCTACCGTAATAAGCACGAATAACTTGTGGCGCTTCGGTGAGATTGTCGTTAGTGACACGATTAAGCGTCAGCCGAGCGACGTTGCAGCTCCACTGTCAGAAGACTACGTTGCAGCAGAGCAAGCAAGCGAAACCAGCTTACTCACTATTGAAGACAATAGTGGCTCACAATATCCTGATACACTTAATTACTTCCCTACTTTCAGCTATGCGAACGCCATTCGCATTGGCGACAGTGTGTCGGCCTCGGGCCCGCTAAACTATAGCTTTGGTACTTACAGAATAAATCCAAGTGACATCATTGAAGTAGCTTCAACACGCGAAGCCAACCCTGTTGTTGCTGAAGGTAACCTTTCAATCGCGACGTTTAACGTACTGAACTATTTCAATGGCGAAGTAGATGAAAACGGCGATGTGACCTTTGATTATGACAACAATCGCGGTGCGTCAGACGACGTGGCCTTCGCCCTACAACAAGGCCGTATTGTCGAAGCCATTATTAATTTGAATGCTGATGTTGTTGGCTTAATGGAGATAGAGAATGATGGCTTTGGCGACGATAGCGCTATCCAGTCTCTTGTTAATGCCATTAATGCTGAATTAGGTGAAACCGAACAATACGCATTTGTTGCTACCAGCGACGGTAGCGAAATAGGTACCGATGCCATTACCGTAGGCTTACTATATAAGGCGTCTGTAGTGACACCTGAAAGCGATGCAATGATTGTGGATATGCCAGTACAACAAATTGATGAAGATAGTCTGGCACGTATGCGCCCTAGCCTTCTTCAGTCGTTCGTTCATAACGAAAGTAGCAAGTCGTTCCTTGTTGCGGTAAATCACTTTAAATCTAAAGGTTCGCAGTGTGCTGAGGACGTAGCAGAAGCACCGTCTGAAATTACGACAATTCAAGGCAGCTGTAATGCACTTCGCGTATCGGCAGCGATCACGCTTGGTAACGCATTGAGCGATGAGAGCCTGCCTGAGCGTAAGGTCATCTTGGGCGACTTAAATGCATACAGTGCTGAAGACCCTGTCGCTGTACTTACCGATTACACACCTGAATCACGTGGATACACCATCGCTACTGCTATAAACACGGGCATGGACGAAGGTGCTTCGGTTGACGTTGAATCTAGCTTTGGCTATCACAATTTAGCCGAAGAGTTCGACGCAGAAGGCTTTTCATATTGGTTCTACGGCACTGAACAAGTGGGTAGTTTAGATCACGTGTTAGCAAGTGACGCCATGCTTGCAGACGCTATTGATGGTGCGCACTGGAATATTAACTCAGTGGAAGCGTATCAGCTACAGTACGATCAAGCGCTTCGTTTCTATCCTGAAGAAGAAGGCTACGCATTTACCGACGTTGGCCCGTTTAGAAGCTCGGACCATGACCCATTCATCGCCACATTCGATTTACAAGCGGACGTAGTTGAAGACGATGAAGATGACAACAAGGATAGCTCAGGAGGAGCGATGGGAGGAATTTTCGCATTGCTAGCCGCAATGGTAGGTTTTCGCCGTCGTCAGCATAATGTTGAAAAGAAAAGCTAACGTTGAAAAATAACCAGCGCCGTTCACATTAACAAAATGTGACCCGCAAACGTAAAAAGCTGCCTTTAAAGGCAGCTTTTTCAATGGCGCATCACCATAATTTTCTATTTCTACACACCACTAGGCGTTCACGCTTTAGACACTACCATACCCACTAAGTCAGCGGCATTAGTATCGTCAACTTCGATACCAATACGCTTAATATACTGGTCCCGCTTCTCCGCTTGCGTTGTCGATAATTCACTAGATAACAGTACCTTTGCTGCACGCTTTGCCGACTTCATTTGTTCATCAGATAGGTTATCGTCAAGGTGAATTTGGGTAATAACTTTCAATAAACTCAACGCAATTTGTTTATCTTTAGGCGACAATGTCAGTGCCTGCAGCAAGTTATTGTAGGCGGGGTTCAATCGGTTCTCTTTATAGTTTACCGTTGCCATCTGTTTCAGTTCTTTGGTGGTAAACTGAATCTCACTGCGTTCAATGGACTCTTGATTTAAGTATTCATTGACCACTTGCGAGGTAAAGGTATCGCCTTCAATCTGTTTACGTAGCTTATCTAAAATACTGACACAGTGTTCGCGCATTCCCAGTTCATGAAACGCCTTCATTTTGTCCAGACTGTCTTCCATCGACAAGCCTTCTGTAGAAGCTGAGCGATCTTTCATCAATTTTTCTGCACTACGCTTATCATCTCTTAGACAAAGCACGCGGGCTTTCACCACGTCAATTTGTTCACCAAGCTGACTTTGCATACCTTTTTGCTGTTTAAGCTCTTCCAGTTCGGACTCGGCTTTTTGCAAATACCTTTCTGTCTCTGTATTGCCCAGGCTAGTAGCAAGGTCAATAGTAGAACGGATAACGTTTAACGTGAGCTGAGGTGAATCGTGAATAGAGTTTTTAGCAAATTTTGCCATGTTTTGAACGGCAGAAAGCTGGCCTTTTTTGTCGTGATTAAGTCGAGCGAGGTCCCATAGGCGCTTGTTGCGCTCAATATTACGGGGCGCAAGCCTACTCGCTTCTTTCATCTGCTCATAAGCAATATCGAACTGCTCTTTTTCTATAAAATACTGCGCCAGTAAATCGTACGTTAAAAACCGCGTATCAGGCCTTTGTAACAAATCATCGACAAGAAGCTGGGCTTCTTCTAATTCGTCTTGTCTAAGTAAGGAGCGAGTTAAGCCAATATGAACCCATGCGTGGTCCATACTCTGCAATAAGCCCCTAAAATAATCTTCGGCGGTCTCGTAATCGCGAAGCTGCAATAAGCAATCGCCAATTAAGCGCTTTATTCTTGTGTGATACTCAGAAAGCAAGGCGTCTTTTAGCTGCCTTTCGGCATAATACATCGCAGTGGAATAGTCGCCTATCTGCATACAGTACAACATTTTGTGCAGCTTAAGGCGCACTTGTATTAAATAGTCTAATCGAGACTCAATTTTATTACGCTGTAGGGGTTTTACCCAAAAATCATCGGGCTGAAGTTCGACAATACAATTGACGAGCTCGGGCGATGTTTCGGCGCTTAAGAACACGACAGTTGTTGTGTCATTGATGTGATTGAGGTGCTTTAATTCTTCAAAGAGGTGAAAGCCATCTTTATCGTGGCTTACGTTAAACGACAATAATACAAAATCAAACTGTCGCGCTTCACATAGTCGCTTTGCATGAAATGCGTTAAATGCACTGCTGACATTCTTTATTCCAATTTCATGCAATGCAGATGCTACGACATCATGAACAAGCCCCTGATTATCGATAACCAGTACATGGAGTTCTTCTCTTGGGGTGGGGGCAGGTATTTTTTCCAGCATTGACCAATCACTTCTTACGTCTTTTCCCTAAGCGGCACAATAGGCATTTAAGCGATGCTATTGTGGACTGCACTACCATATCAACAAAACGTTCTGGGAAAGCGTCAGTTAAAAGCACTTTACTTCCACATTAAGAGCAAGGCTTTTAAAACGAAACATTTAGAGCATATTACCCTAGTGAAGGTTTAGTTTTACACCCTTTATCTGTAGATAGATAGCGTGAAGTTATTATACATAAGTATTATGTTTTAGATACCAGACATGCTGAACATTGCCCCATAAGTTTTAACGCGGTGGGTCTATGTTATCGTTAACGCTGCCGTTAACTCTAAACCAACCGGCAATAGAGTGACGGGTACGTGTAGCAGGCAGTACTTCATGGGGAAACTGTTCGCTCAAAAAGACGACAAGGGTATTTTTCTTCGGTAAGACTTTGGTACCTTCAACGTCATCACTGCTATTGTAAATGACCAGTTCTCCACCGTTCTCCTCCAGCCAATCTTCATTCAAATACCCGACCAGTGAAAGCACGCGATTGCCCTGCCCTTTAAACGCATCTACATGTCTTTTGTAAAATTTACCCGGTCCGTAGCAGGCGAAATGACTTTCAAACGAAAAAAGCCCCATAAAAAGTGAACGGTTTATATACTGCTGCATTGCTTCACACCATGCTAGCCACAGTGCTCCCTCTTGGGACGAGCCCGTAATCCAACATATTGCATCCCCTCTCACGTTCGTCGCTTTTTTATAGTTTTCCGCGCGACCAATGCCGGCCGTTTTATATTCTGCCTCAGAAATTGAACGCTGACAGTCTAAAAGAGCTTGTGTTATAAAATCAGGTAACCCATTCTCTTGTATAGAAAAGCCTTTCGTAACGAGGTCATCGACAATGGTTTCGAAAATCGATTCATCAAAAACATGAAGAGGTTGTATTGCTGTCAGTTGCTGTTTATTCATTTACGTTTTGTTTACCGATAAATTAAAACAAAGAAGGTTTGATGTGCATTGATGGCGTTAATGCACGCCGCGAGAAAGCTGCGACGTTATACGCCGCTAACATTAGTGTGGCAATTGTGAAACGCGGTTTTTACTCCGCAAAATTTTAATCGATAGAAGAAAAAAGTTTTATCGCTGGCGAGCGTGCTTCGAAATCGCACGCTTCTTGCTTGTCTTACTTAAAGTCAACATCAACTATACTTGAATATAAGTGATGTAAAGCGTAACAAACATGAGTAACCCATGAGTCAAGATCAAACACAAATAGAAGAAACGGAACATCATTTAGACTTGAGAAATTTAAGGCTAGATGACTACAACGATGTAAAGGCGTTAATGGATACAGTTTACGCCAATGTAGGAGGCGCTTGGCCGTACTCTAATTACAAAGCCCAGGTAACAACCTTTCCCGAAGGGCAAATTTGTATTGAAGATAAAGGCAAGGTGGTCGCTTTTGCTATCTCGGTTATCGTCGACTATGACCAGTTTGGCGATAAACACAGTTATGATGAGATAACCGGCGACGCCTACCTGACCACTCACGATCCTAACGGCGATGTGCTATATGGCGTTGAAGTGATTGTTTGCCCTGAGTATCGCGGCCTTAGACTAGGCCGCAGATTGTACGAGGCGCGCAAAGAACTGTGTCGTAACCTCAACTTAAAGTCGATAATGGCGGGCGGCCGTATACCAAACTACAAAAACCACGCTAATGAATTGTCGCCATACGAATACATTGAACAGGTAAAGCTTAAAGATATCTACGACCCTATTTTAACCTTTCAGCTTTCTAACGGCTTTGAAGTGAAACAGGTTATGTCAGCTTACTTGCCTGAAGATGAAGCGTCGCAAGGGTATGCCACCTTGCTTCAGTGGCACAATATTTACTATGAGCCTGGTACCCCTTCTCTAATCGCAAGCAGAAAGGCCAGCGCCCGTATAGGCTGTATTCAATGGCAGATGCGCTATTTTAACAATGTAGAAGAGCTATTGCAGCAGGTCGAATATTTCGTTGACGCACTGTCAGATTATTCCTGTGATGTTGCGCTTTTCCCCGAGTTTTTCAATGCACCATTAATGGGGCTTAGCCCGTCAGATTCTTCCATTGACGCTATTTGGCACTTAGCTACCTACACCGATGAAATTTTAACAGCGGTGTCCCATTTAGCGGTGTCCTACAATATCACGATCATTGCTGGCTCTATGCCTGTGGTGGAAGAGGAAGAGCTTTACAACGTTAGCTACATCTGTAAAAGAGATGGCACCATCGAGAGCCAATATAAACTGCATCCTACTCCTCACGAGAAAGAGGATTGGATAATGAAAGGCGGTAACAGCCTTAAAACCTTCGATACCGATTTTGGTAAAATTGGCGTACTGATTTGCTATGACGTGGAGTTCCCCGAGCTTGCGCGCATTCTGTCTGACCAAGAAATGCAAATACTCTTTGTTCCATTTTGGACTGATACTAAAAACGGCTATTTACGCGTACGCCGGTGCGCACAGGCACGGGCTATCGAAAATGAATGTTACGTTGCCATTGCCGGAAGTGTTGGTAATTTACCCAAAGTTGATAATGTAGACATACAGTACGGGCAAACGGCCGTATTTTCTCCTAGTGATTTTGCGTTTCCTCACGATGCAATTGTATCTGAAACCACGCCAAACACGGAAATGACTCTCATTGTTGATTTAGATTTAGACAAGCTTACCAAACTTCAAAACGAAGGATCAGTAAGAAACTACCTTGATAGAAGACGCGACTTGTATCGGGTTGAGTGGATCGGCGACAAATCCTAAAGCCGCGTTTCAGCGCAGCTAAATCTAACGCGTTAAAGAAAATGTTTAATCTTGTGGCTTATGTATTGTTGACATCTTCATAAGCCATAGAATTTCCTTTAAATAAGCGATAACATGCGGTAGCGCGTAAAAAAGGATGGGCTCTCTTCTTATTAGCGCACATCATGATAGCCTTGTGATTAGCGAGCCCTACATAACGAGATAAATAATTTACTATGGCAAACAATTCAAAAAACGACGAGTTTCCAACAATTAGGCTGGACGAAGAAGACCGTCGAGATTACCAAACCAAAAGGCAAGCGGCACCTTCAAAACCCTCTACCACGCCGTCATCAACGCCTTCTTCTCCTTCCCCTTCATCGAACGGTGGTGGAAATGGAATATGGGTAACCTTGGTTGCAATTGTAGCGTTAGCTGCATGTGGTGGCTGTTACTACTTATATACGCTATTAGAGCAACAAAAAGCCGTTGCCGATCAAGCCGAAAAACGCATTATGCAGCTTGAAAACAAACTCTCTGCCACTGGCGAAGAAATTGGCGAGTCTACGGTCGCGCTTCAGGTTAAGGTGACCGAGCTCAGTAATAAAACCAACGAGCTGTGGGAACAGATGGACAAGCTATGGGCTTCAGCTTGGCGCCGCAACCAAAAAGAAATTGCCGATTTAGGCGATCGTGTTGGCAACGTCCAAACCGCGCTCAACAAAAATATTGGTTCCGTATCTGACGATGTTAACGCCCAGGCGGCTGCCATTGGTTCTGTGAAAAATCAGCTGGCCTCGCTGGCAGACGAGTTGCTCGCGGTGAACGTTCAGCTTGAGCAAGCGGCTAACGATAAACAAAGCGCGCAACAAAGTGTGCGTAACCTTTCAGATAAGCTTTCTGTTCTAGAGCAGCGCAATACAACATTATCTGGCCGTCTGACTAGCTTAGAAAATGAAATCCGCGAAATCGCTACAAAAGTAGTGTCTCGCAGCGGTGCATCAGGTGGAAGCGGCTCGGCGCCAGCTACGGCAGGAACTCAATAGAATATTGGTTGATGTAATCTCTATTTAGCGGTGAGGCAACACACTGTTAAACGAAGAAACGAAAGGGGCAATGTGCCCCTTTCATTTTTTATGTATTAGCGTGTGTCGTGATATTATTATCTTCTTTTAAAAAATTATAGGACATACTGCGCAATGAGTGACCAAGCGCCAAAACGTTTAAATAAATATATCAGTGACACCGGCCTGTGTTCGCGACGTGAAGCTGATAAACTCATTGAGCAAAAGCGCGTTAGTGTAAACAACCATCCTCCAGAACTTGGCACCAAGATAGGCCCAAATGACATCGTAAAAGTAGATGGTAAAATTGTTGGGGCGGTGGCTAAAGACAAATCCGATCGGGTGTATATTGTTTACAACAAACCCATAGGTATCACCTGCACCACAGAGCGACACGTTAAGGGAAACATCATTGATGCCATAGGTCACAAAGCGCGTATTTTCCCTGTTGGGCGCCTAGATAAGCCATCAGAAGGGCTTATTATCTTGACCAGTGACGGTGATATAGTAAACAAGATATTGCGCGCTGAAAATGCTCACGATAAAGAGTACGAAGTCACGGTTAACCAGCCTATCAGCGAGCGCTTCGTTAAACGCATGGCCCGTGGTGTCCCTATCTTAGGAACAGTAACTAAGCCTTGTGTTGTAAAGCCCACAGGTAAAAATACGTTTACTATTATCCTAACCCAAGGGCTCAATCGCCAAATCCGCAGAATGTGTGAATTTCTCGGGTATGAGGTGACTAAATTAAAGCGCACACGAATTATGCACCTTGACCTCAAGGCCCTGAAACCGGGACAGTGGCGTAACCTCACCCAACACGAGCTAACCACGTTGCAAAATGCGGTTAAAGCATCGAGTAAAACTGCGCCCTCAAACTAACATGCCATTAAGAATGCTTTAAAACGCGCCTATGCGATAATAATTAATTGCAACGAACGCCAAATCTCAAAAATATGGTCTAAGCTTCTAGCAAATAAAAAGCGTGAGGACAAAGCGTCGCTTTTTTGAAGGAATAAAATTCACACAGAAAAAAAGCGCCCATTGGGCGCTTTTCTTGAAACCTAGTCTTATCGACGAAGGCCTAGACGCTTGATTAGGTCAAGGTAACGCTCAGCGTTCTTGCCTTTAAGGTAGTCTAGAAGCTTACGACGTTGGCTAACCATACGTAGAAGACCACGACGTGAGTGGTGATCTTTCTTGTGATCAGCGAAGTGACCTTGAAGCTTGTTGATGTTGTGAGTAAGCAAAGCAACTTGAACTTCTGGTGAACCAGTGTCGCCTTCTTTAACGCCGTACTCAGCAATGATTTTCGCGGTTTCTGCTTTAGTTAGTGACATGTCATTCTCCTAATATTAATGCTTCGCCGATCACTAATTCAGCAAAGCGGAATGAGCGCCGTATTATAATGACCTTTGCACAGTTAGCAAGGACCGAACAACGTAATTTCATCAATTAACCCGTTTAAGGTTCGATTCCATCTTATTAATACGTTTAGCTAACTCGCTTTTGTATTCGAAACCGTTCAGAAAATCCCTTGCCCGCTGGTCACTTTTGTATCCGTATGCAGAATACACCGAGTGGGCTATGTTTATCTTAGCGTCGCGATCTACAACTAAGTCTAAATTTTGTTCGACAAATTGCGGTGATCTGTAAACTGCTCCTTGTAATAAGGTAACCACTGCTTGCTTAGTATCGATATTCGTTTGGCGTTGTGCCCAACTTAGCGCGGTGTCGGGCTCAAAATAAGCGATAGTTCTGGCAGCGTGTTCAACATCAGATTGATAGTTTTCACTACTGCTATGTTCTACAAACCAGGAAGCAGCTTCACTGGGTGATTGGTTTACATAACTGTCAAAGACCGCGCGCTTTATCTCATTTTTTCGTTCGTTGTCATCTAGCGTATCGAACCAAGCTTTAGTACTTTCAACGTCTTTGCGTACCCATACACTTATTAAATTCGTTTCTAACCGTTTGTCATCCGAACGTTTTACTAACGTTAACGTGTCTCGAAACTGCTCTGATGTTTCTAGGATACTAAAAATACCGCTGTAGGCCGCACTTTTTAAATTTTCTGACTCAAGAAGAGCGATAGACTGAAAGGCACTATCAATGTCCTCACTTGCCATTTCTCTAAAAATGAGCAGAGGGTAAATGTTGTTTTCGAGCCTGCCTGAGGTAAGTGAAGTATTATTAATATACCAATCAAGGGCCTTAGAGGGCGATTGATTAGCCCAATTCGCTATAACTGATACGCGAAACTGCTGCTTCGTTTCCAAGTTAATATTCATATTATCAACAAGGTCCCAGGCTTTTTCGGGGTTCAGCTCTACTAAGCGAGAGACCATTGTTGACAAAATCATGGCGGCATCTGGATCGCTAATAGACGTATCGATGCTTGATAACGTATCGATAATTGCCTGCTCGCCCATCGTGCTTATAGAGATAATTAAGGCGCCTATTTGTTTTAAGCTAAGCTTGGGCTTGTCGGACAACCAGGCTTTTAGGCTAATCTCATCAGGTTTACTCGCTGAGTCTTTGGGTAACTGATCACGCTTAGTTTCCCCTTGCTGAGGGGGTAGCGCTTCTTGTGAGACGTGTTCATCTTTACCGTCGCCTACATTGGTTATGTGTACAGAAGCTTCTGAGGGGACCGTAGGGCGCTTATCATTGGCATAGTAACCCGCTGCAAATACCAGGCATAGCGAACAAAGCCATAAACCAATCCATTTGATCATTGTGTAATCCCTTAATTAACACACTGCGCCCGTTTAAGACGTTTCGCAGAAAGTAAAAGTCTGTATGAGTGATAAATAACCTACCACTAAATGGTGCGCCTTTTATACTACTTTATCTGCCAATAAAAAAGCCTTGCGGTAACCGCAAGGCTTTAAACGAGTATAATTTGCTAGGTATCGCTAATTGCTAAGAACTAACTATAAACAACGCGACGTTTCGGGTTAACGAATATTTCTTGCTTGGGTATACCCTGATCTTTTGGGTCAAGTACCCCTTCCCCTACGCCAAGGAAAATGCCGTTGATATCAACACCGTGATAAACACGATAAGACGTGCCCTCACTAAGTGGCTCGCTGCACTCTCCTTTAACCGATTGTCCATTATCAAAGCGATTTCTCTCAGCGTCGTTGATAGTCACAAACGGCAGACGACTTACCGCGGTGTCCATAGGAATGAGCAAGTCATCAAGTGCTTTAAACTCACCGTCGTCTAGTGACTCCTGGATTTCAATTAGCTTTTCAAGCGATACCATTTTATCCGTAGGATAATCGGCCACTTCAGTACGATGTAAACGGGTAACGTAGGCACCGCATCCTAAGTTTTGCCCTAAGTCATCAACGATTGAACGTATATACGTGCCTTTGCTGCATTTTATTCGCATATCCACGTAAGGAAGCTCAATGCGTAACACGTCAAGCTCAAAGACTTCAATATCACGGGGCTCTCGCTCTATTTCAATCCCCTGTCGGGCATAATAATACAGCGGCTTACCTTGATGTTTGAGTGCAGAAAACATAGACGGGATTTGTTTGCTTTTACCTAAAAAAGCAAGGCATGCGTCGCGGACTTGCTCTTCGCTAACATTGACGGGCTTTTCTTCAACAACTTCGCCGTCTGCGTCAGAGGTGGTTGTACGCACCCCTAGCTGCGCCGTAACTTCATACGTTTTCTCAGCATCGAGCAGAAACTGAGAAAACTTAGTCGCCTCACCAAGACACAAAGGCAGCATACCACTAGCGAGAGGATCAAGCGCTCCTGTGTGACCCGCCTTGGCTGCTTTATAAAGCCAACGCACTTTTTGAAGAAGCTGATTCGAAGAACCACCAAGTGGTTTATCAAGCAATACTATGCCGTTAATATCACGGCCTTTACGACGTCTTGCCATCTACTCCTGCTCTTGTGAATCGTCTTGGTCGCGCTTTGACTCATCTTTTGCAATGGTCTGAGACACAAGATTAGAAATACGCATACCTTCAATAATTGATTTATCTTCAAAAAAGTGAAGGTCAGGGACTGAACGCATACGAAGTCGTTTAGCAAGAATACTGCGAATGAACTTCTTGTACTCTGCTAGCTGTTTTATTTGAACTTTACCTTCTTCTTCCGTGCTGTTGTAAATGGTTACAAAAATCTTTGCGTGCGCTAGATCGCGCGATACATCTACGTCAGATACCGTAATCAAAGGCATATCACCCACACGGTGCTTGTATTCATTTTGCAGGATGCTAGCGACTTCTTTATGAACTTGCTGAGCAACTCTGTCGGTACGTGAAAACTCACGAGCCATTGTATTCTCCTTTCCTTATTTAACCTTGAAGCACGCTGTTGGGTCTGACGCTTTAGGTACAGACAAAAACGGGAGCACTCGGCCCCCGTTTTTCACATGCCGAATTAACTAAGGCAATTAAATTTCGCGTTTAACTTCAACGATTTCGAAGACCTCGATTTGGTCGCCTACTTTTACGTCGTTGTAGTTCTTAACGCCGATACCACATTCCATGCCGTTACGAACGTCTTGTACGTCATCTTTAAAGCGACGTAGTGATTCTAATTCACCTTCGTAAATTACTACGTTGTCACGTAGTACACGGATTGGATTGCTGCGCTTAACATTACCTTCGGTAACCATACAGCCGGCAATTGCACCCAGTTTCGGTGACTTAAATACATCACGTACTTCTGCAAGACCAATGATTTCCTGCTTGAATTCTGGTGCAAGCATACCACTCATGGCCGCTTTCACTTCATCAATTAGGTTGTAGATAACGCTGTAGTAACGTAAATCAATTTCTTCCGCTTCTAGTACGCGACGGGCAGTTGCATCGGCACGAACGTTAAAGCCAAGTACGATAGCACCTGATGCAGCTGCAAGAGTTGCGTCAGTTTCAGTGATACCACCTACACCGCTACCTACAATATTTACTTTCACTTCAGAAGTAGAAAGCTTGATAAGTGATTCGGAAATCGCTTCTACAGAACCCTGAACGTCGGCTTTAAGTACGATGTTAAGTTCGCTAACATCACCCGATTCCATGTTCGCAAACATGTTTTCAAGTTTCGCTTTTTGCTGACGTGCTAGTTTAAGTTCACGTTTCTTCTGGTGACGCTTAGCGGCTACTTCACGCGCTTTACGCTCGTCTTTAACAACAGCGGCGTCTTCACCCGCTACCGGTACTCCTGAAAGACCAAGTACTTCAACTGGTGTAGATGGACCGGCAAGCTTCATGTCTTTACCGTTTTCGTCGCGCATAGCACGAACGCGGCCGTATTCTTCACCACATAGTAGGATGTCACCCGCGCGTAGCTGGCCTTCCTGAACAAGTACTGAAGCCACTGGCCCACGACCTTTATCAAGGCGAGACTCAATAACGATACCACGACCTGGACCTTCCGCTACTGCTTGAAGGTCAAGCAGTTCAGATTGTAGTACGATAGCTTCTAGAAGCTCGTCTACGCCCATACCTGTTTTAGCAGATACGTTACAGAACTGGTGCTCACCACCCCACTCTTCTGAGATAACTTCAAGTTGAGAAAGCTCAGTTTTAACGCGGTCTGGATCAGCGGTTTCCTTATCCATTTTGTTCACTGCAACAATCAGTGGTACGCCAGCCGCACGGGCGTGCTGTACCGCTTCTTTCGTTTGCGGCATTACGCCATCATCTGCAGCAACAACAAGGATAACGATATCGGTTGCCGTAGCACCACGTGCACGCATTGCCGTAAACGCGGCGTGTCCAGGTGTATCTAGGAACGTGATTTCACCGTTATCTGTTTGTACTTTATATGCACCGATGTGCTGAGTAATACCACCCGCTTCACCATCTGCAACCTTCGCACGACGAATGTAGTCAAGTAACGATGTTTTACCATGGTCAACGTGACCCATGATAGTAACAACAGGTGCACGGCTGGTTTTCTCACCGTCTGTACCATCTGCTAACAACTCATCTTCTAGTGCATTATCGTTAACAAGTTCGTATTTGTGACCCATCTCTTCGATAACCAGTACCGCTGTATCTTGGTCTAGTACTTGGTTAATGGTCGCCATCTCGCCCATCTTCATCATGGTCTTGATAACTTCATTAGACTTAATCGCTAGTTTACTAGCAAGTTCGCCTACCGTGATGGTTGCGCCTAGTTTTACTACGCGCTCAACAGGTGCCGCTGGCTTATTAAAGCCCTGCTTAAGATGCTCACCTGCGTTTTTCTTAGACTTACGACGACGGCGCGATGAACGCTCTACCTGCATGTCTTCTTCGTCTTCTGCTTCTTGAGCATAACGGTTAGAGTGCAAGTGAACTTCTTCAGCTTCTGCTTTCTTACGACGTTCTTCTTCTTCTTTCCAGCGACGTTCGTTTTCTTCAGCGAGTTTACGCGCTTCATCAGCCGCTTTCTTCGCGTCTTCTTCAAGCTTCTTCTGCGCTTCTTCTTCTTGCGCTTTGCGTAAACGCTCTTCTTCCTGACGCGCAGCTTCCGCTTCCGCTTTTTCAGCTTCAGTTAGCTCTGGCTCGTCTTTTTTACGTGCTTCAGCTTCTTTCTTAGCTTGTTCTGCGCGACGAACACGCTCTTCTTCAGCGGCTTTTTTCGCTTCTTGTGCTTTGCGTGCTTTTTCTTCGGCGGCTTTTTTCGCTTCTGCCGCCGCTTTCTCTTCCGCTTCGCGCTTCAGCCGTGCTTCTTCTTCAAGACGCTTCGCCTCTTCTTCCGCTTGACGCTGCTGCTCTTCAATGTCGCTACGCTTAACGTAAGTGCGCTTCTTGCGAACTTCTACTTTCACTTCTTTAGACTTACCTACACTTAGCGTGCTTGTCGTCTTACGTTTCAGTGTCATGCGCGTTGGTTCAGCTGCGCTGCCGTGTTGCTTACTTAAATGATCCAATAGTTTCTGTTTCTCGTCTTCGTTTACCTGTTCGCCGGCACTCTTAGAGATACCCGCGTCTTTAAACTGGCCAACCAATCGGTCAACGGTCGTACCAATGTCGCTGGCGAGCTTTTCAATAGATACATCTGCCATTACGTATTTTTCCCCCTGTTGACCTTACTCTTCTTCACTGAACCATACGATATTACGAGCCGCCATGATTAACTCACCGGCTTTCTCTTCGTCTAGTTCATCGATATCACTGATATCATCGGTACCTTGTTCTGCTAATTCCTCTAGGTCGATAACACCGCGGCTGGCCAACACATAAGCCACGTGTTTACTCATACCCTCAAGATTTAATAAGGCTTCGGTAGGTTCTGCACCTTCAAGCGACTCTTCGTTCGCTAGTGCACGCGTGGTTAAGAAAGCGCGCGCTCTATTGCGCAACTCTTCAACCATATCTTCATCTAACCCTTCAACCGCTAGAAGTTCACTTGCCGGCACGTATGCCACTTCTTCTAGTGTCGTAAAGCCTTCATCTACTAGGACAGACGCAAATTCTTCGTCAATATCCAAACCAGCAGTAAATAGATTCAGTACCTTCGCGTTTTCTTCTTCGTGCTTCTTGTTGAGGTCTTCAACCGTCATCACGTTAAGTTCCCAGCCTGTTAGCTGGCTTGCTAAGCGAACGTTTTGACCGCTACGGCCAATCGCTTGCGCTAGATTATCGGCTTCAACTGCTACATCCATGTTATTGCTGTCTTCGTCAACAACAATTGATGCTACTTCAGCAGGTGCCATTGCATTGATAACAAATTGCGCTGGGTTTTCATCCCAAAGCACGATATCAACACGTTCGCCGCCCAGTTCACCCGACACAGCTTGTACACGTGAGCCACGCATACCAACACACGCACCCACAGGGTCTAAACGCTTATCGTTGGTTTTAACAGCAATCTTTGCACGAGAGCCCGGGTCGCGAGCAGCAGATTTAATTTCTAGTGTTTCTTCCGCGATTTCTGGCACTTCTAAGCGGAATAGTTCAACTAGCATGTCTGGATGCGTACGGCTGATAAATAGTTGTGCGCCACGCGCTTCTGGACGAATTACGTAAAGAAGACCACGTACACGGTCACCAGGACGGAAAGTTTCACGAGGAAGCATGTCATCGCGGTAGATAACACCTTCAGCGTTGTTACCCAAATCGATGATGATATTATCGCGGTTAACTTTCTTAACCGTGCCTGTTACCAACTCACCCACTTTATCTTCGTACTCAGCAATCATCTGCTGACGCTCAGCTTCACGTACTTTCTGTACGATAACTTGCTTAGCTGTTTGCGTAGTTATGCGGTCGAATTTGATAGATTCAATCTGTTCTTCCACATAATCGCCAAGTTGTATCTCTGGTTCGTCGATTTGCGCCGCAGAAATCGTAATTTCAGCAAATGGGTTTTCCTGTTCTTGATCATCAGGGATAACCAACCAGCGACGGAATGTATCAAAGTCACCAGACGTTCTGTCGATGCTTACACGAACTTCAATTTCGCCTTCGTTTTTCTTTTTTGTTGCGCTAGCAATAGCAAACTCTAGCGCTTCAAAAATCTTTTCTCTAGGCACTTGTTTTTCATTTGAAACGGCTTCCGCCACTAACAAAATTTCTTTATTCATTTTCGCCTCACTTTTGCTTTCGTCGATGAAAGCAGAGCTGTTCCGTTAATCGAACGTGGGAACAACGTTACCTTTTTCGATATTCGCCACAGCTAACTGGAACTGCTGGCCATCCACTTCAATACTTACCATGCCGTTTTCGCACGCAAGTACTTTGCCTTTAAAATTGCGTCTGTCGTCCATCGGCATAGACAAACGAACCTGAACCACTTCACCCACAGACTCGATGTAATGCTTTTCTTTGAAAAGCGGTCTGTCCATACCTGGTGATGACACTTCCAAGTTATATTCAGTGCTAATTGGATCTTCAACGTCCAAAATCGCGCTAACCTGATGACTTACATCTGCACAATCATCTACGGTAATCCCGTTTTCATGATCAATAAAAACGCGAAGAATCGAATGTTTCCCCGCTCGTACAAACTCGATGCCAACCAACTCAAATCCAAGTGCTTCAACACCTGGTTCTAGCATTTCGGTTAGCTTCTCTTCAAGTTTTGCCAATGCAAACCTCCAAAAACGAAAAAAGGGCCTAAAGCCCACCTGTCATCACCCGGCTCAGCGAGGCTGACTCCAGGTTTTAATACAACAAAAAGCCCCGGACTAGCGGGGCTTTTATTAAAATTCTGAACCCATACCTGCCAACAAGGGCAGTTGCAAACTTATGGGTAAAACCACCGTTAGGTGATAGCTTGCTATGGATGAGGGCGTTACTTTCCTGAACACTCATTTCTGAACTCTGAGGGAGCCCGCGCTCATCACTTAATGTGTCCATTATACGTATAGGCGGCGCATTAAGCAACAGCCAATACTTAGTCTTCGTCTTTGAAGGTGGCTTTAATGTCGAGAATTTTCGGCATTATTTCGATTATTAAATCAACTAAACGAGGCTCAAAATGCTTGCCTCGTTGACTCTCTAAAAAATCGATAGTTTTTTCGATACTCCAAGCGTCTTTGTAAGGACGCTTACTGGTTAGGGCATCAAACACATCAGCAAGAGCGCAAATTCGGCCTTCAATAGGAATATCCTCGCCTGCTAGCCCGTTGGGATAACCGGTACCATCCCATTTTTCATGGTGGGTTAAAGACACCGATTTAGCGACTTTTAATAAAACCGAGTCACCACAATCACCAATGATTTCAGCCCCTATCTCAGGGTGGTGCTTCATGGTCGCAAATTCTTCATCGGTCAATTTACCAGGCTTAAGCATGATACTGTCTGCAATGCCTATTTTCCCTATGTCATGCATAGGGGCTGCATGAAGCAGAATCTCAGCTTGCTTCTCTGATAGGCCATAAGCCAGCGCCAGTTCTTTCGAATAATGACTCATACGCATGACATGCATACCCGTCTCATTATCTTTATACTCAGCTGCTTTACCGAGGCGCTGTACAACTTGTAAACGGCTGTCGAGCAACTCGTCGGCTTGGACCAAACTTAGGTGAGTTTTAACCCGCGCTTTTACTATAGCAGGTGAAATAGGCTTAGTAATATAATCTACTGCGCCAGCGTCAAAACCTTGTGTTTCATCTTGCTCATCATTTAACGCGGTGACGAATATAACAGGTATCTGCTTTGTATTTTCTTGCTGCTTTAACTGTCTGCATACTTCAAAGCCCGTTAAACCTGGCATCATGACATCCAGCAAAATTAAATTTGGCTGCCTGCTTGGCGCTAATTTGAGCGCTTCCTCGCCATTTCTCGCAAAAATAAGCTGATAATCGTTGGCTAGTAGTTGCTTTAAAACGCGGAGATTGACAGGCTCGTCGTCTACAAGCAATAAAGTGGGTTTTTCAATATCAATATCTAACATGCCCTGTCCCATGGCTACTTTAACTCTTCTAACATTAACGAAATCCGTTCATGCGCGAGTTCAAATTCGAAATCGTCTATATCTAATATGATTTGCGTTATTTGTTCTTTATGACTAGAACACCCTACTTCACGCAGGAAAGCCAACTCTTCTTCATCCACCATATTTTTGTCAACGCTTTCAAGCAGCGACATTAAATGGCTAAGTAACAGCTCGTTGTCGATGCTTTCATTTATAGCATCCTCAGCGTACAAGGGCGACTCGCTCAACATTAATTCAATTTTATCTAATGCGTCTCTTAATACATTAATGTTTTCTATATCAACGTGTGACTTCAGCGCTTGAGACTCTATATCTCGCGTGGTGCGGAAAAACGTGGTTAAACATAAATTCCCAGACGTGCCTTTCAATCCATGTGCTAAAGCTGCTACCGCTTTGTAATCTTCCCTAATTGTAGCACTCATCAGCGCATCTATTTTATCTCGACAAGAAGAGGTAAATTTATCGACCTCTTGGAGCACCGTATCTTCGTTGCCCCACAAATCAATGGCCTTATTGATATCTAAAATATGCTTTTCAACACTGAGTGTAGATGCGCGATGCTGCGTTGGCAGCGCGTTTTCTGATACTTTCACCTGCTCAGTTTCCAGGTTAAGTACCCGCACAATCTCTTCCATTAATAAGGAGAAATCCACAGGCTTATTAGCAAATCCTTCCATACCGGCTTGCTCTGCCTCATACTTATCTTGAACGAGCACACTTGCAGTAAGTGCGATGATAGGCGTTGCAGGTAATCCCTGATCTTTTTCATAAAGTCGACGTTGTTTAGCTGCCTCTAAACCATCGAGGTTAGGCATTTGTAAATCCATCAACACCACATCAAAAGACTGTGCGCGCATTTTTTTAAGTGCGATCAAACCGTCTGTTGCCGTCTCTACCTTGTGCCCTGAGCGTTTAAGCAGTAATGAAAGTAACTCAATATTTTGCTGAACATCATCCACTACCAGAATATTCAGTGTAGACTCGATATGCGTTATTTTTGCATCCGCGTCAGCCTTGCTCGTTTCATCTAACGCAACAACTTCTAACGGTAGCCGAAAGGTAAAGGTCGTCCCTTTCCCTTCTTCACTGGTTGCACAAATATTGCCGCCCATCAGCTCTACCAGCTGTTTCGAAATCGTGGTACCTAACCCGGTCCCCCCATACTTTCTACTCATTGACGCATCGGCTTGAGAGAACGGGTCGAATACATTGTCCAACTGCGCTTTCGTCATCCCAATGCCGGTATCTGAAACATCAAAGTAAACAAGCTCTCCTTCACTTCTTACCGCTATTTCTACTTTGCCTTCGTGCGTAAACTTCACAGCATTGCCAATCAGGTTGTTAAGTACTTGCCGCATGCGCTCTGGTACACCTCGGTAACCATCGGCAACCGACGCATCCACGTTAAGTACTAGGTCGACCTTTTTGCGTTTAGCTTCTAACCAAAAGGTCGATACAACAAGGTCTAATTCTTCACGTATAAGGAAGTCGCGATAGTCTAGATCAAGCTTTCCTTTATCTAACTTAGCACTGTCCAAAATATCATTGAGTAGGTGAAGCAGGGAGCGCGCCGAACGATTAATTGTAGTGAGATGAGATTTTTGTTCGTCTCGTAAGGCCTCGCCTAACATGAGGTCGCTAAAGCCAATAATCGCGTTCATGGGTGTACGAATTTCATGGCTCATATTTGCTAAGAAGGCCGTACGGGCTGCGGCAGCCTGCTCTGCCTTTTCTTTCGCGGCTTTAAGCTCATCTTCCATTACACGTCTTTGAGTGATATCAGAGATAAACCCATCTACGTAAAGCACGTTGCCATCTTCATCTTTAACATGAACGCCGTGCTCCGTTACCCATTTAACTTCGCCTGATTTTGCAACAATGCGATATTCATAGGAGAACGGGCCCCCGTCGCTGTTTACATTACAAAGCCTTTCCACATCGTCAGGATGATAAAGGTCACTAAAAGAACGCTTTGGGTCTGGCAATACAAAATCTTCGGGTGAATAACCCGTTACTTCTGTAACCGCATCACTAATAAATACCATTGGCCAGCCAGGCATATTCAGACAGCGATACGCTACTCCCGGAATATTAGAAATCAAACTTCTAAACTTAGCCTCACTTTCACGAAGGGCATCTTCTATTTCTTTACGTTTGCGCAAATCGGAAGCAAACGAAACAAAAACCGGCTTTCCATCAATTTTCGTATACCCCACACCGAGGCGAACCGGTATCTTTTCACCACCTTTTCTTAATATTTCTACTTCACGTCCAGTACCAATAATTTGCTCAGTGGGCACAACCCGTTGACTAAAAAAGTCATCGTCGTAAAGGTGGCGCCTTTCATGAGGAACAATTTCAGACGCGTGAAGACCAATGAGTTCATCAGGCTTATAACCATAAATATGTTCTACGGCAGGGTTAGCCGTTTTTATGATGCCTTTATCATTGACAGTCATGATGGCATCTACTGCCGTGTCGGTTATTGCTCTTTGAATTCGTTCGCTTTCGATTGCCCGTACCATAACGTCACGGTATTTGAATAACAGGCTGATACCCAACACCATAGTAATAAGTATAAGTGTAACTATTGCTATTGATACGGCCAAAAAGACCGCGATATTTGATGATTGAGCAGAGGTTTCCATACCAGGCGGCAAAACAAAACGCGCTGCGGCCATGCCGGTATAATGCATTCCTGCAATAGCACACCCCATAACTACACTAGCTAGTAAAACGTGTTTACCCAAAAGCTTTTTAGACTTCGTTGCCGCTCTTATTCCAAACTTAATCCAAAGTGAAAGCATGGCAAGAAGTACTGCTACTATAATGGACAGCGCGAACATAGGTAAGTTGTATCGCAGCAAAGGTGCCATTTCCATTGCCGCCATACCACTGTAGTGCATAGTACCAATACCTGCGCCTACCAATACACCGCCAAGAATAACTTCACTCACACTGATGCGGGTTTTAATTAGTAAATTCAGCGCTACCCATGCCGCCGCAATGCCCGGCAGGGCCGACAGCCCCGTTATAAGGGGGTCATATTCAACAGATACGCACAAATCAAACGCGGTCATGCCCAGAAAATGCATAGACCAAATGCCGCCACCAAGCGCAATACTGCCCGTTCCCAATAGCGTATTCCGGCGAAGGTGATCGGTTGTAACGGCAGCTTGTCCTGCGACATTAAACGCCATAAATGATGCAAATATTGCGACTAAAAGAGACAATACTACGAGGGGAAAGTGGTAGGCGCCCTCTAGCAAAGTGGCGCTTTCTTCAAACGTAAAAAAGCGAGATATCATAACGCGGCAAAACTACCTTCTAGTTAATTGTTATTAGTGGCGATAAATCAATTTAGCATACACATTTCTATAGTGTAGTTATTTGTTGAGAATATTGTGCCAAAAAATATAGAAGGAATAATTAAAAGGCGAAAAAGAAAAAACCCAGCAAATGCTGGGTTTTTAATGTGGTTGCGGGAGCAGGATTTGAACCTACGACCTTCGGGTTATGAGCCCGACGAGCTACCAGACTGCTCCATCCCGCGACTGTACGGTAAAGCATGGTGTTGCGATGCTTTATAATTCTGGCTATATAAATATGGTTGCGGGAGCAGGATTTGAACCTACGACCTTCGGGTTATGAGCCCGACGAGCTACCAGACTGCTCCATCCCGCGATTGTACGGTAAAGCTTGCATTGCAAAGCTTTGAAATTCTGGTTTATTTTCTGTGGTTGCGGGAGCAGGATTTGAACCTACGACCTTCGGGTTATGAGCCCGACGAGCTACCAGACTGCTCCATCCCGCGCCAGAAAATATACGTTTGAAGCGTTTCGTTTAATGCCTCGCTTCAACGTGGTGCGTATTATACATAGGGACTTTCTCAACACAAGTACAAAGGTGCGAAATATTTCATTTTTCTGACTGTTCGCAGTTTAATTGACCAACATGCTCAAAGTTAATACGAATATGCTGCTGATTAGCACCTTTTACAAAGCACACGCGCTAAGTTATTTAAATTTTTCCATTTTTTCAGCAAGCGAGAAATCCAGTTCAGTCAATCCACCGGCGTCATGGGTGGTCAAAGTTACTTCTACTTTATTGTAAACGTTAAACCATTCTGGATGATGCTTTAGCTTCTCAGCCCAAATAGCCATTTGCGACATCCACCCAAACGCCCGAATAAAGCTTTTAAACGTAAATGTTTTTTTAATGCTATCACCACTGCGCTCCCAAGGGGTGTCATCAGTTATCAGAGCGTTGAGTGCTTCAAGTTTATTCTCAATTTCACTTTCTACCAGTTTTGTAGCCATAGCGCGTTCCTTGAAATAACGTAAATTGATTGACACGTGAGCTTACTACTTTAATGAAACGTTGAAAGATTAGAAGTCATTGCGCGCTATTAGGAAAGCGCAAGGTGGAGGAAATAGTTTACAAGCAATTAAAAAAGCCGACCTAGCGTTGTGACTCACTAGGTCGACTTTATAGGTGCAACGTTAAGCGTTAAAACTCAATAGCTAAACGCGCATAGATTTGTCGGCCTCGCGGGTCGTGAACTTTTGAGTCAAAACCACTATTGGTAAATAGCTGAGGGGGTTCTTCATCAAACATATTGATTGCACCAAGGGTTAACACGTAACTCTGCTCAGTATCATAAAGACCGCCAAGGTCAATGTTATATTGCGCATCAACCGTTAGGTGGCTATCCACTTCGTAAAATCCGCCCGCACAACCGCCTAGGTTAGCTGTGCCGTCATCACAGTTTTGGTCATCGTCATACGACGAAATATAGCGCAAGAAGACATTGGCAGCATGGATGTCATTCTTCCAAGCCAAGCCTAAATTCGCGCGCAGCTCAGGGGAAGATACTCCTATGTTGTTAAAGTTACGACGCCCTGCGCCGTCTATATTACCTGCCTGTGGGTCCATAAGGTCATATTTAGTAATATAGGTAGCATTAAGTGACGGCGTGAAGCTACCAAAGTCGGTTTCAATTTTATAGCTGGTCACAAAATCAAGACCCGATGTTTCAAGTGAGCTTGCGTTAACATAGGTATTGTTCACCTGAAGCGCTGGGCCGGTCAACGGATCGCCCGCGCGAATGACTCGGTCAGGATTCGTCGGGTCTTCATTGAGTACCGCTTGCGCATTCTCCTGAATGATCAAGTCTTCAAATTCAAAATTCCAATAATCAACTTCTATAGAAAAATCTCTGAATGGCTCGTAAGAGAAGCCAATGTTATAGGCGGTAGATTCTTCAGGTTTCAAATCTTCATTACCCGACGTTCGCACCGCAACAAAAGCGACGGCCCCTTGAACAGGGTCAATTAACTGCTGTAACGACGTAGCCCCGCCTTGCGCTAGGAAGACCGTAGGCGCTCTAAATGAGGTAGAAATTGATCCACGGAACGAGAATTCATCGGTTGCGCGCCACGAGACCGCGAGTTTCGGGTCGACAGTACTACCTATTGAGCCACCGTAATCTTCATAACGCACGGCAAGCTGAACGTCTAATTCGTCGTTAATAGGTAAGGCTAATTCACCAAACGCCGCCCATACGTCTTGGCTACCATCAATATCGGGGTTACCAATCACGAAGGTGAAGCTGTCTTGATTCGCCAAGTCATCATAATCTTGACTAAGCTGGTTTTCTCGATACTGCACTCCTAGCGCCAAAGCCGCAAATCCACCGCCCATTTCAAAGACATCAAACGAAGTGAAAGCTTCGAAGACTTCTAAGTCAGCTTTAGAATCAATTACCTCTGTGCCCGTAAATGAACTAACGACATAATCAGAATTGGGGGCCGATGTATAAGAGGTAGCAAACGGATTAAAGAACTCACAATTCCCTACCCCGGGCGACCCTGCTATAGGATCACAGTTCGAACCGCCAAGGCCATAAAGTGCCAGCTGGAACTCTGTGTTTAATACATCAGGTACTCTGAACACAAAATCGTTCACTGCTCGGGTATAACTTACTTCCCAGAACCCTGTGTCGGTGACACCTTGTAAGCTGGTGCTAAAACGAAGGGTGTCAGATTCGGTATTCGCTGGGTCGCCTTCAAAGCCGTTTCCTTCTGCTCTTCCGAAAAAGGCCACAGACTGGCCAAACGGGTTTTGCGGGTGATAATCAGGAACGATGGGCGAAGTTAAGATAGGGAAGCTTGGTGCTCCCCCCCGCTCTGCACGGTTTCTTGCGGTACTGAATTCCGCTGTCCAAGTTATATCGTTATCAAACTCATAATCGGCGCGAACATAGGCATTGGTTCGACTTTCATCGGCAACATACGAATAAAATTTACCAAAATCGAAGCCACAAAAGCCTACTTCTAAGCCGGGAATCGTGCCGCTAGGTGCTCTGAGATCTGGCGCGCCGCCGAACTCTTCACATCCATATGGATCAATTATTGGAAGTGGACCCGCTCCAGGAATATTCAAAAAATAAGAGCCAGGATTTCCTAGGGCACTGGTGTCATCTTGCGGACGACTTAAGCGTCTATCGCTTAAAAACAGTGGCGAGCGGTTGGTATAGCTGATTGCAGCAAGTACGCTTCCGTTGTCTCCAGTAGCTCCCCACAACCCCTGTAGAATATACTCTTTATTATCGCCATGGGCCCCATCTTGATAATCAACGCTTACCATTGCACCGTCGTAGTTTCGTTTAGTAATAAAGTTAACTACACCGGCAACCGCGTCAGAACCGTAAAGGGCTGATGCTCCATCTTTCACTACTTCCATGCGGTCGATGGCAATCATAGGTACTAATGAACTAGTGTCTACAAAGTTGAGGCCTTCATTAGTGGGCTGAGCGGTAACTACTTGGCGCTTGTTATTTAGCAGGACCAAGGTCGAGGCAACACCAAGGCCCCGAAGGTTAATATTAGATGTGCCAGCAGTCGCGTTTTGCGTAAACGCGTCTGGGTTGTTTTCAGCACCTGTGTTAATGGTAAGTGTTTGTGTAATGTCAGCAATATTCTTTGCGCCAATTGCATCAATAGCCACGCTATCAACAACGGCCAGCGGTGAGGGTGATTCGAAGTTCTCGCTTCGGCGCACGAAACTGCCGGTAACTAGAATAAGTTCAACGTCTTTCTTTGCTTCTTGCTCTTTATCTGCGTCAGTTTCTTGTGCTGAAACTAAATAAGGTGAGCAAAGTAAAGCAGTGCCAACCATAGCGGCAACTGCGGTCTTACGCGTTTTAAATTTCATAGTGTGATTCCAAATCTGGGCTTATCACTACCGGCACTACTACTCACACTTTCCGCTAGCAACAGGCTGTTCGATTTTGTGTTGTTATTGTGATAGGTCACATCAAGTGATGGCCTACTCAATTGATACTATGCCCGATTTTCACCTTTGTAAATTTATTGTGAATAATATGTTTACATTAATTTTACACATGGTCAGACCAGATAGACTTTTGGATAAGATCGTATTTAAAATCTAGATACTTCCTAATATTCCACTGAGTATATGTTTCATTGATTAGGTAATTTATACACTACCTCTACAACGGCCCACCTACACACCTAAACTAACTTCATAAAATTCAATCACATAAGAATTAGCATTTAGAGGAACGAAATTTGATTGATCAAGAACAGGCCCACAACAGGTGAATGAGGTTTATGGAGTTTCCGAAAGTAGACGAGGTATATAAGCTTTTAAGTGAAAAGTTAGAAAGCTGGATAGAGGGTGGCATTACCCTACTACCAAATATAGTCGTCGCATTTCTTATTGCTATTGTATTTGGGGTCATAGCTAAAGTTGTGGGCAACGTCGCAGGTAAACTAATGCGACGTACGTTTGAGTCCCTACAAATTGCTGGCCTTCTTACCTCTATTATTAAAGCGATTGTACTTGTTGCCGGCATTTTCATTGCTCTAGATTTCGTCGGTCTTAAAGGCACTGTTACATCACTACTTGCAGGTGCTGGTATTGTAGGGTTAGCGATTGGTTTTGCTTTTCAAGACATGACAGAAAACTTCATTGCTGGCGTAGCAATGGGTATTAGAAAGCCCTTTGATATTGGTGATGTTATTGAAGCTGAAGGGGTGTTTGGAAATGTTAAGGAAATAAACCTTAGAAATACGTTGGTGGAAACCTTTTACGGCCAGCTAGAGGTTATTCCAAACAAAATTTTGTTCCGCAACATCCTGACTAATTATTCGTATTTAGGTTACCGAAGAATAGAAGTGCCTGTGGGTATATCCTACGCCGACGATATTGAACAAGCCGCTAAAGTGATTACGGATGCGATGAACGAAAAGGACTACGTTATCAAGAAAGAAGAAACCGCGGTGTATGCCGAGTCTTTTGGCGATTCTAGTATTAATCTTCTGCTGTGGTTTTGGATTCGATATCCGGGAGAGCCGGGCTTTATGGTAGTTCGTCACGATGCCATTACCACGGTTAAAACGGTGCTTGAAGATAATGACATACTGATACCGTTCCCAATCAGAACGCTGGATTTTAATGCCAAGGGCAGCGATAAACTAAACACCATGCTTAGCGATCGAAATGAATCGAAAGCAAGTAACCATAGTTCAACCTCGCCGCAGTCTTCTGCTGGCGAAAAGGCGAGCGACGGGTCAAGTCACGCCGATGAAGAGTAAAAACCAAAGGAGAAACAAATGGAAATGTTAAATTCAACTACACGTAAACACGCATTTTTAGCACTGATTTTTGCAGCGAGTATTGGAAGCTTAGGTGGTTGCGCTACTATCGAAGGCGCTGGCGAAGATATTCAAAGCGCTGGTGAAGCGGTAGAAGAAGGAGCGCAAGAGGCATCGAACTAAGTGCCAATTTTGTGAATTAGGTACAGAGTTCTCTACTATCAACAATAGCCTGATGAAGGATGCGTTCTTCATCAGGCTTTTTTGTGCTTAGTTTTCACCAAAACAGTGAAAATTCATTAATATGCCCATTATTGCCATGGCCCTGCATATAGCTTGAGCTAGGGTTTAAGTATCGCTAACATTAAAAAACTGCCTACAAGCGCTGGGTTACCGCTCGATTTTAAAAGGCAGCTAGCCTCAACTTTAAAGAGCTTGCCTTGCGGCTTTTCAGTCACGTCAATCAGTTTAAATTGATACTTGAGCGAATCGTTGCATTTCACTGGCTCTAGAAAGCGCAACTTATCGATGCCGTAATTAATCATAGAGGCTATGCGTTCGCTCGGTGATACCACTTCGGCAAAAGCCTTTGGCATCAAACTAGCGCTTAGAAAACCGTGAGCTATGGTGGTTTTAAACGGGCTCTCTTTTTCACAACGTGCCCCGTCAAGATGAATCCATTGATGATCACCGGTTGCGTCAGCAAACTGATTAATCATGTCTTGAGTTACGGTTAGCCATTCAGGCTGCTCAAGTAAATCCCCTACCGATAAATCCAAAAGCGTTTTCATTTTTACGTCCATTCTCCGTTTGTACACGACCAACCTACTATTATTCACTTGAATGTTTCAATTAACTTTTAATAATAGGTATTTATAAATATTCTTGTTACACTAACGCAAATTTATCGTAGATGCTATGTAGCAATGCATTCATATATTGCTTTAATACACGCTGTTACAAACACAGCGCTTCTTCATCTATTGGCTTTTTTTCAGAGCATTCGCTCGTAAAGGATTAGTTATGAATCTCAATAGAATCGATTTAAATTTGTTTGCCGTATTTGATGCCATTTATACGGCAGGCAGTTTGACCAAGGCAGCAGACGTACTATGTATTACTCAACCCGCGGTGAGTAATTCATTAGCAAGACTGAGAGAAATGCTTAATGACCCGCTTTTCGTGCGCACTGGGCATAGCATGACACCTACACCAGTAGCTCAAAACATTATTGTTCCTGCGCGTCAGGCCCTTGCATTGTTACGCAAGAGTGTTCAAGAAAGCCATACCTTCGACCCGCTTACCGCTGAAAAGTCCTTCAACTTTGCTAGCCGCGATTTACTAGAGGTGAGCATAATGCCTCGCTTAGTCTCTCGCCTTCAAAACTTAGCGCCGAATATTGGATTAACAAACTACGAAATTCCGCGCAGTCAGGTGGTATCCGCAATGGCAGCGGGTACGCTGGACTTCTTCGCTGACGCGTCTACGTTTACCGACCCACACTTGTGTAAAGAGAAAATTGCACAAGACAGGTTTGTTGTATTAGCCCGTAAAAATCACCCTGCCCTAAAAAACGGGCTGGACTTAGATACCTTTCTTCGTCTTGGGCATATTAACGTATCGCAACGCAAATCGGGCGCAGGCCCTATTGACGTAGCGCTAGACAAAATGGGCAAAAGAAGAAAAGAAGTCATGCGTGGGCAACACTTTTTGACAGTACCCAGTACCATAGTGAAAACCGATTTAATCGCTTGTTTACCATTTCACTTAGCAAAGCATTACGATCTTGCGATTTACGAAATGCCCTTTGACCTGCCGCCGGTCGAATATTATTTGTATTGGCATGTTAGCGCAGACCACGACTACGCCCATATGTGGATGCGTGAACAAATTATGGAAGTGGCAAGTAATTTTAAGCCACACTAGCCCACCCTGCCTAAAAGCGCTCACCCAGAGCGCTTTTTTATTGCGCTTATTTAACGTGCTTATTTAGCGCACTCATTTAGTGTGCTATGTCAGTTATTAAGCCACATACCTAAGTATCGATTACGGCGTTTCTAACCTCTCATGAATATTGTTTAATCGTTTCCAACGAACGAATATTCAAACAACTTACTTGAGGAATTAACCATGTTGAAAATCGTTAAAACTTCTCTTGTTATCGCAGCAACATTTGGCATGTCAGGTATGGCACACGCAGATGTAAGCGAGGCGCTAGCAAACATTTGCACTATTGTACAAGCTGACGATAAAGGCGAGCTTCGTAAGAAGATGCGTTCAGTTGAATCAGATTATCGTATGAAGCTTAAAGATTATTACTCAGGCATTAGCTGTAGTGGTAACAGCCTAATTCGTACGGCTCTGCTAAGTAACGCAGTAGAAGCTGGTGAGCTACTGGTTAAGAAAATGCCCAAGAGCGATTTAAATGCGCCTGAAGCAGACGGTAAAACACTGCAAGCATGGGTTGCCGAAAACGGCTTGCAAGACAACCCAATTGCAGCGGTAATTAACGACAGACTGTAACCCCCTTTCACGCCATGTGAATCAGTTCAACATGGTTGCAGAGTAATCTGCACTTTAAGAAGCGACCTCCGGGTCGCTTTTTTCTTTTCAAGATGAAAAAAAGGAGAGTTAATATTAACTCTCCTTTTATTTATTAATTAGTATCTAACTGGCTTTAGCCACCGCTAGCTTTTCCTCCGAAAGTGCTTCGCTTATCGAAAGTACAGGCTCATTTTGATAAACACGCTCAAGGAATGCCTTGTAGACATCAGCAAATTTTTCTTGCTGAGCAAGCTCACCAAACACTTCTTCTATCTTCAAGAAGCTTAAGCTGTCTGTTTCATTTTGCTGGGCAGCGCGATGAAGTGTATCAGACAATACGTCGTTAATTTCTAGCGGCTTTCCGTCTTGAGACGCGTGTTTATCTGAATAATACGACCAACACGCGACAACGAAGGCACTAATACTTACATCACGCCCGGCTACTAAGTTATCACGTACCGTAGGCAGCAAGAACACTGGCAGTTTGGCTGAACTTTCTAAGCAAATACGCGCTAAGGTATCTTTGATAAAAGGATTTGAAAAACGAGAGATTAACGTATCGCGATAATCAAATACATCAATGCCTTCAACCTGATCTAGGGTTGGCATCACCTCTTTTTCCATAAAGATAGACAATAGCTGTTTTAATTGCGCAGCTTCTACACTCTCATGGATAATATCAAGACCGGCAACTGAACCCACTAGCCCTAATACTGAATGCCCAGCATTTAGCATGCGTAGTTTAAGCTTTTCATAAGGCGCTACATCGCTAACAAATTGTGCGTCCACTTCATCAAACTGTGGCTTAGTATTACAAAAGTCATCTTCAATAACCCACTGCTTGAAAGGCTCACATACTACTGGCCAGCTATCTTCTACCCCTTGTGCTTTAAGCATTACTATATCTTCGCTTGTAGTCGCAGGCGTAATTCTGTCTACCATAGAATTAGGAAAGCTGACGTTCTCGTTAACCCACTGCGCTAATGCTTGGTCGAATAACTCAATATAAGCTAGCAACATCTTCTTCAACACATGACCGTTGTGCTGAATATTGTCGCACGACATAACCGTAAAGGGCTTAACGTTGTTTTCTCTGCGCTTTTTGATTGCAGCAACTAAGTAGCCAAAAACCAGTTTAGGGCTTTTCGGATTTTCGATGTCGTGAAGCACATCTGGGTTAGTGGTAATAAACTCACCTGTAGATGCATCAAAGTTATAACCACCTTCAGTGATGGTTAAAGAAACGATACGCACTTCAGGCTCAGACATTTTATCAATGACAGCTTGAGGATTATCTGGCGCCATTAAGAAACCAGTCATCGCACCTATCACTGACGCAGAGCGCGACCCGTCATTGTGCTTTTCAACCAATGTGTAAAGATTGTCTTGCTCATCGAACACTTTTTTCATTGCTCGGTCGTTTTCACGAAGGCCTACACCACAAATACCCCACGACAAATTACCGGTCTTGGCCATTAATCTGTCTACATACATGGCTTCATGTGCACGATGAAACCCACCCACGCCGATGTGAACAATACCCGTTTGAACGTTCTCCACATCATAAGCTGGACGCTTAACGTCAGCAGGCAAGGATGGTAAGTTAGCTCTGTTTAATAAAATTGGCGTTTGAGATTGCATAAAAACCTTATTAGCTTTGTAGCGCTTTCTGGCGACGCATCGCCCAATACGCAGTAACGAAATAGATAACGGTGCACGCGAACCCTATATTGAAAAATAAATCACGGTTCGATTCGTACACGGCAAGCGTGTCACTAAGAGAAAACGTTTTAATTGCTAGCGCGATGGACACAAGTAAGCTAGCTACAGAAGTAAGGCGCAATAATTTAGTTGCGGCGCTGATATCCTCAACGTGGTCGCTTTCTAACGCCGCTTCTTGCTGTTGGTGTTCTTCAACACGCTCGTCAAAGGCCTTCACTTGCGCTTGTTGCTCAGGGTATTCTTCTTTCGCGCCATATTTAGCAGCAAGCACGGTATATACGGCTATTGTGAAGAACCATGTAGGGATAAACAGGTAATAGAATGAAATAACATCTAACGCATTTAACCCAAAGCCGAACACAAGTCCTAGGCCCCAGCTTGCAACAGCGGGTGTGCTATGGGTAAGGCTTTGATAATGGGCCCAGTAACGTGTAAACCCAATGCGAGGAAAAATCATATGCTCAGCGAAGACTATTGCACCGACTGGAACAACAAGCAGCCCGGCATAAGTTAAAAGTGGCAGCAACTTAGTAAATACGAATGGGAAGCACGCGATGGCTACGGTAACCATACCAACTATAGCAGTGGTTTTAGTACGTGATTTATCTTTAAAAATAGCTTGTGCAGCAAGTCCGGCACGATAAAGGTTAGCGTTTGCGGTAGTCCAGCCGGCAACGATAACAATAACAAGACCAGAGAGACCTAACGCGTGGAATGCCACGTCACCTGGATCAAGTTCTACAATAGATTTCTGCACAATAACCGCAGTCCCCGCGCCCATAATACCCGCTGAGATCCATGCGATATAGTGACCAAACAACATGCCTGCTGAGGTGCAAAGACCGTAGCGCTTGCGTTTCGCAAAGCGTAGTAGCGCCATATCAATAAGGCCAAAATGCGTGATGGTATTTGCTGCCCAAGAGAACCCAATAACTTCTAATAAGCCAATTCCTGGCTCACCGCTTTGCGTTAAACCGGTCCACACCGACGTACTGCCGATATGCATAAAGTCGTTCCACGACGTTAAGAATGTTTGTCCTATCACAGATTCTGCCAATGCAGGCATAAGAATAAGTGGACCACAGATAAACATAGTGAAAAGCCAAGGGGCACAAATACGAGAGAAGTCCGACACTGCGTTAAAACCGTACATGGCAACAAACACAACAATAACGCCCACAGCCAACACAACAGCAATAAATGCTAAATTAGTCGGGTACCAGTTCAACTGCGCTGGAATGTTTAACGCAAATCGAACGGCAGTGGCTGATACGGTAATCATCGCAGCGGAAATAACGGTGAATATGATCACATTCGCCCAGTTATAGAGCTTGGTCATTGAATCACCCGCTATCTTCTGAAGATAGGAGTACAAGCTTAGACGGGTTTCAACAGCTATAGGTGTAGTGATAAGTGTCCAGCTCAAAACAGCCAGTAGGTTACCAATAAGTAAGCCTAACAAGATGTCGGTCATGGTGGCGCCTAAGGCGACAAACGTTGCACCGAAAACAAACTCTGTGGCCGCAACGTGTTCACCGGCATACAAGCCCATGAAGTGCTTCCAGCCTTTAAGTTTATGCTTTGCGACCGGCAGTTGCTCGTCGCTTACTTTTGAAATATCAATATCGCTCGACGTTGACTTCATCTTCAAATCTCTTGTTGTAGGTGGATGTCTCTTTGTTGTGTCTTTGTAGCGACAATGCAGATAGAGCAATTGCCCAACTTGTGAGACATATCTCATTTTCGTGAATATTTGCACATACCCCTTCATTTGTAAACACGAATTAACAAAATAAAGTCGCTATGCGTTAAATTTTTAACACGACAAAATTGTTCAACAAATGTACGCCAGCCTTTTCCCTTAGGGGTATCTCTTTGAAGTAAATAGCGAAGATATAAAATGGTATTGTTAATACATTGAGTAATTTCAGCGAGTTTACGTAAAACAGCGTTATCGCGATTGGCGCATTAAATTAACGGTAGAAACGTTGGCATCAATTACTTTACACTTAAGCAAATATTCAAGGGGTGCTTTTTATTTCCCTTGTAATCATTGAACAGGTATTGCGTAGGAAAGTATGGAATAAGGCAAAACTATGGTAAATGCATTAAGGGTGATTCTTGCGAACTGATAACATTGATTTAGTTATTTTTGACTGTGATGGTGTACTTATAGATAGCGAAGTGCTGTCTATGCAGGCGTGGGAATCGGTTTTAGCGAATTATGATATTGCACTCACTAAGCAGTATTTTATCGAAAACTTTCTAGGCAAAAGCATGGAGCATGTAAGGAGCAAAATAGAAGAGGATTTTGCGCTTTCATTGACCCCTTATCTGGAAAGTGAGTTTCATACACTGCTTTTTCACGCCTTTGAACGCCACCTAACTGCAACGTCAGGCATTATAGATGTTCTCTCTTCGTTGCGTGTCCCCTTTTGCGTGGCGACAAGCAGTTCACCAGAGAGAACCGAAAAAGCATTAAAAAGTACTGGCCTATTTACCTATTTTAACGACCGTATATTTACTCGCTCTTTGGTAAGCAGAGGTAAACCAGCGCCAGACTTATTTCTTTATGCCGCCAATGCACTTAATTGCATCCCACGCACCTGTTTAGTGATTGAAGACTCCCAGCCAGGCTTGGCGGGGGCAAAAGCCGCCGGAATGCGCTACCTTCACTACACAGGCGGTACTCATTTACGTAACCTAGTAGAACACAACGAGCACACCATTCCTTCTTGGGACGGGTTTACAACACGGTTCCCTGACTTATTTGATACGAGAAAAAAACATGAGTAAGAAAGCACAAAACGAACTCAACAAACTGGATGAAGCGGCCAGAGCGGGATGGATGTATTATGTGGGCGGAAAAACACAGGACGAAATAGCGAAAACCCTTAAAACTTCCCGTCAAAGTGCGCAAAGACTGGTCGCACTGTCTATGTCAGAAGGGCTGGTTAAAGTGCGCTTGGAACACCCTATTGCCAGATGCATGGAATTAGCGCAAGGGCTACGAGAAAAGTTTGGGCTGACATTTTGCGATATCGTGCCAAATGTAGATGACGACCCTAACTCTACACAGGGGCTGGGACAGGCCGGCGCGGCAGCTATAGAACGCGCACTTAAACACGACGCTCCGCAAACCATAGCATTTGGCACCGGAAGAGTGCTTCGTGCTTGTGCGGATGAGTTATCGTTATTGCACTGCCCGCAACATAAAATTGTTTCTCTCGTCGGTAATATAGCTGAAAATGGAGAAGCGACCCGTTACGACGTGGCGGTACATGTTGCTGACCGATTAAAAGCCCAGCACTACCCTATGCCAACGCCGGTTATTGCTTCGAGCAAAGAGGAACGAGATGTATGGCATCAACAAAAGCATATATCTCGCATTCATTCGTTGGCCGAACAGGCTGATATCAGCTTTGTAGGCATAGGCAACCTAGGCAGCGTATCTCCGCTATATAAAGACGGATTCATTGACGACGACGAGTTAGGCATTCTAGCCGACTCAGGCGCTTGCGGCGAAATTATCAGCTGGGTGTTTAACGAAGAGGGCGCATTGATCAAGTGCGACATTAACCAACGGGTAACGAGCGTTAAACTTAAAGCCACCCCAGAGAAACCCGTTATTGGTATTGCTGCGGGAGACAACAAATTCAATGCCATTAGAGGTGCGCTTCGCTCTAAATTTTTAAACGGGTTAATCACTACAGAGCGCACGGCGTCGGCATTACTTGATGCATAGCACGACTTAAAATTGAAGCGACTTTTTTCAAAATTAACAACGAAAGTCGCTGAGAAAAAGCAAAAAAACAGTGAAGCGCTGTTTTTTTTGCGCTTTTTCTGCTGCTTTATTGAGCAAGCCATTTCCCCTTCCATAATCCCCTCTCCCCCTTTAATACTAAAGGCTAACAGCAAATCCCACTCTACTTACATCTTTAGTATAAGGTATTGACTGATATACCTTGTTATTCGAATGAATGTTTTTTACTCAACCTGGTTGTTTTTTAATTAATTCCAACAAGCAAAACTTTTAATCAAACAAACGAAGGAAATTTAACCATGTTGAAAATTGTTAAAACCTCTTTAGTCATAGCAGCGTCTACCTTAGCTTTCTCACATACAGCGCAAGCAAACGATGTAAACGAAGCGCTAGCCAACATTTGTACCATTGTGCAAGCAGACGACAAAGGTGAACTGCGCAAAAAAATGCGTCGTGTGCAATCTGACTTTAAGTTAAAACTTCGCGATTACTACTCTGGTGTTTCGTGTGGCGGACAAAGTCTTATTAGAACAGCTTTAAGCAACAATGCTGTTGAAGTAGGCACACTATTGGTGAAAAAAATGCCAAGTAAGGATTTGACCCAGCCAGAAGCCGACGGTAAGACTCTTCAGGCTTGGATTGCAGAACAAGGCTTACAGAGCTCTCCTATCTCTGCCGAACTGAACGATAGAATTTAAGCTATTCACATTACCATGTGAGCCCATTCAACATGGTTGCAGCAATAGCTGCATTCGAAGGCCCCACTGCTACGGGGCCTTTTTTATTGGGCTAATTCCGCTTCATACCCCCGTCCAAACCCAAAGGTATACTTTGCTATACCCTGTTATTTTACAACATGTTTTTCAATTACTTAGTTTGAGGTTAAATACATCTCAACGAACAAACATAATCTTAAAAACAACAAACGAAGGAATTTAACCATGTTGAAAATCGTTAAAACTTCTCTAGTAATTGCAGCATCTACTTTAGCTTTTTCTAACGCAGCGCAAGCGAATGACATTAACGAAGCCCTTGCAAATATCTGTACTATTGTACAGGCAGATGACAAAGGCGAACTACGCAAAAAAATGCGTAGCGTACAGTCAGATTACAAGCTTAAGCTTCGCGATTACTACTCAGGTATTTCTTGTAACGGTCAAAGCCTTATCCGCACGGCCATTACTAACAACGCAGTGGACGTAGGTACACTACTTGTAAAGAAAATGCCAAGTAAAGACCTAGCGGCACCTGAAGCTGACGGCAAGACTCTTCAAGCTTGGATTGCAGAGCAAGGCCTTCAAAGCTCACCAATTTCAGCTGAGCTTAACGGGAGAATCTAATAAAACAATTAAGTCACACCATGTGATACACCAGTTCAACATGGTAGCGGCAGGATGCCGCACTGGAGGCCCCTTTTTGGGGCCTCACCCCTTTCTACTCCCTAGAAAGTCATTCTTTTTGCCTTTGCCTATCCGGCCTTTTTAATACTACCTTTGTAAAGTTTCGGCGTTCCAATGGGTATCGTGGCTGCTATTCACTGCTTGCTGAGTTTTTGTCAATGAGGTCATAGATACCTTTCTTATCTTCAAAAACAAAAAAACCGAGCTAAATAACGTATCCAAAAAACTTGGTTACCTATTTGCTCGGCTTGTCGTGCACACTTTTACCTGCGCACGAGTTTTATTGCTCGTTTAACTACTATGGCATTACTCGATAGCAAACATGCTCTCTGGCATAGACATCAAGTTGTCAGCGCCTGATTGCATTGCAGAAACAAGAGAACGAGTACGTGTTAACAAGCGGTCAAAGTAGAAACCCGTCGTTAAGATCTTGCTCTGGTAAAACTCAGTTTCTGTACTACCGGCATCGAGTTGCTCTTGTGCCTTCACTGCCATTTTAAGCCAGAAGTAAGCCACGGTGACGTAACCCGAATACATCAGGTAGTCAACAGACGCCGCACCTATTTCATCTGGGTTTGACGCGGCGGCTTTACCAATATCCATAGTAATTTGCTGCCATTCGTCAAGGTGAGAACTCAGGGCATTAGTCCAGGCACTAAATTGGGCGTTGTCGCGAAGCGAGTTACAGTATTCACGTACTTCTTGTACAAATACATTAAGCAACTCACCGTTAGAGCCCATTACTTTGCGGCCTAATAAGTCTACCGCTTGAATACCAGTAGTCCCTTCATACATGGTACAAATACGCGTATCACGCGCTAGCTGCTCCATGCCCCACTCTTTTATAAAGCCATGTCCACCGTAAACCTGCATGCCATAGCTGGTTGATTCTTGTGCCGTTTCGGTTAAAAACGCTTTTACAATAGGCGTTAAGAAAGCAAGTTTAGCTTCAGCTTCTTGTTTCTCGGCCGCATTATCACCGTAAAGGGTAACGTCAACCATTTGCATGCAATAAGCGGCAAGCGCACGATTTCCCTCAGCAAACGCCTTTTGCGTCAATAGCATACGGCGCACGTCAGGGTGCACGATAATCGGGTCGGCCGGACCATCTGGGTTTTTACGCCCGGTCATTGAGCGAAACTGAATGCGATCTTTCGCGTAGCGCAGCGCACCTTGGAATGACGCTTCCGATGCCGCAAGACCTTCTAGACCAGTACCAATACGTGCTGTATTCATAAAGGTAAACATGCAATTTAGGCCACGGTTTGGTGGGCCAATTAAGAAACCTTTTGCGCCGTCAAAGTTGATAACACACGTTGCGCTGGCCTTGATGCCCATTTTGTGTTCAATACTGCCACACGCAACTGCATTTCTATCTTGCTTTTCGCCTTCTTCAGATACATTGAATTTAGGCACCACAAATAGCGAGATACCTTTAGTGCCCTCTGGTGCGTCAGGCAAGCGAGCCAACACGATGTGTACGATATTTTCAGACATATCGTGTTCACCGGCAGAGATAAAAATCTTTGTGCCCGTTAAGCTATAGCTGCCGTCTTCCTGAGGCTCGGCGCGACATTTCAGCATGCCTAAGTCTGAGCCACAGTGCGCTTCGGTTAGACACATTGTGCCTGTCCACTCACCGCTTACCAGTTTTTCAAGAAACATTTTTTGCTGCAACTCAGTACCGTGGGCTTTTAATGTTTCCATACAGCCCTGACTAAGGCCTGGGTACATGGCCCACGAGTGGTTCGCGCCTGAGAACCATTCAGCAATGATAGAAGACAATGAATATGGTAGCGCTTGACCACCAAATTCTTCTGGGTGAGACATACTTGGCCAGCCACCCTCTACGTAGGTTTGATACGCTTCTTTAAAGCCTTTCGGCGTCGTTACTTCGCCATCAACCCACTTGCACCCTTCTTCATCGCCTGATGCGTTAATAGGTGCAAGCGTGTTTTCAGAGAACTTAGCAGCTTCTGCAAAAATTGCAGACACTAAGTCTTCAGACGCTTCTTCGAATCCCAGCTTCTGATAGTGATTTTGATAATTTAGTAGCTCATGTGTTACAAACATGGCGTCACGTTGTGGAGCTTTATAACCTTCCATACCCAATACCTATATAACTTCAAATAGACCAGCAGCGCCCATGCCGCCACCGATACACATGGTGCAAACTACATATTTCGCACCACGTCGTTTACCTTCGATGAGTGCGTGACCCACCATGCGAGCACCGCTCATGCCGTATGGGTGACCAATAGAAATGGCACCGCCGTTTACATTTAATAATTCGTCTGGAATACCTAACTTGTCGCGGCAGTAGAGTACCTGTACTGCAAATGCTTCGTTAAGTTCCCATAGACCGATATCGTCCATGGTTAATCCATGCTGCTTTAATAGCTTAGGAATGGCGAATACCGGGCCAATTCCCATTTCATCAGGTTCACAGCCTGCCACTGCAATACCGCGATAAATACCAATTGGCTGAGCACTGCCTTTCGCTGCTGACTGCTCATCCATAATAACTGTTGCACTTGCGCCGTCTGAAAGCTGGCTCGCGTTGCCAGCTGTAATGCAGCCGCCTTCAATAACAGGGTTTAACGCTTTCAAACCTTCAAGAGTAGTTTCTGGGCGATTACCTTCATCTTTAGACAAGGTGACTTCGCGCTCAGAGGTTTCACCCGTTTCTTTATTGAACACCGCTTGAACTGCTGTAATAGGTACAATTTCGTCGTCAAACTTACCGGCCTCTTGCGCTGCTGCTGTGCGCATTTGACTTTGGTAGCCGTACTCATCTTGTACATCGCGGCTAATGTTATAACGCTTGCCTACCACTTCAGCGGTTTGAAGCATCGGCATGTAGATATCTTTGTGCTTAGCAACAAGTGCAGGGTCAACGGCACGGAACATATTCATGTTCTTGTTTTGTACCAGTGAAATAGAATCTAAACCACCGGCTACCATAATGTTGGTATCGCCAGTACGAATAGCATTTGCTGCTGTAGCGATGGCGTACATACCTGAACTACATTGACGGTCAAGGGTCATACCCGCAACCGTAACAGGAAGGCCGCCGGCAAGCCCGGCTAACCGGCCGATGTTCATACCACCGCTGCCTTGTGTGAGCGCTGCGCCCATGATGACGTCATCTACGCTAGCAGGGTCAATACCCGCACGAGATACCGCATTTTCAATGGCATGACCACCTAACGACGGCGCGGGTAAGTTGTTTAGTGCGCCTTTATAGGCACGGCCTATTGGTGTACGTGCTGTACTTACAATTACTGCATCACGCATATTACTGTTCCTTCGTATTGCGCAAAATTCAGCTCAACTCTGCTCGTAAAGCTAAATTTCACGTTTTCTTTAGTGTGCGTAACGTAAGCCGCTAACGGCTTACGCCTTACTCATTACTATTTTTTAAAAACTAGGCTTTTGCGTTATAGCTTCTAAAACTGCCGCCCTCTTGGGCCAGCTTTACCAATAAATCACTTGGCTCTAACCACATCTTTCCGTATTCGCCAAGCTGATCGCGATAAGTGGTTAGCTTATCTAAAATGGTCCCAAGCCCTACTTCATCGGCATATTGCATAGGGCCGCCGCGGTACACTGGGAAGCCATAGCCGTAAACATAAATCACATCAATATCGCTAGACTTTGCCGCAATACCTTCCTCTAAAATCGCCGCACCTTCATTGATCAGTGAATACATAACACGAACAAGAATTTCTTCATCGCAGATGTCAGAACGCTGTTGAACGCCTAGGCGTTCCGCTTCTTGCTTAGCAATTTCAAGTACTTCAGGGTCTGGGATAGGAACGCGACTCCCTGGCTCGTAGTTGTAAGCACCACGCCCGGTTTTTAGCCCGTTGCGCCCTTTCTCTACAAGGCGATCTGCAACCGCGCCGTAGGCGGGATCGTGGGAAATGTGTTCTTGGCGAGATTGACGCACATAGTAACCAATATCTAAGCCCGCCATGTCGCCCATCGTGAACGGCCCCATTGGCATGCCAAATTCTGTTAAAACGCGATCAACCTGTTCAGGCGTCGCTCCTTCAAGAAGCAATCGATTGGCTTCACGACCGTAAGGTTCAATCATACGATTCCCCACGAATCCAAAGCATACACCTACTAACACGGCTACTTTCCTAATGCGCTTAGCCATCTTCATGCAGGTTTTGATAACTTCGGCGGATGTCTTTTCTGCTTTAACCACTTCAAGCAGCTTCATAACATTGGCAGGCGAGAAGAAATGCAGGCCAATCACATCTTCTGGGCGTGACGTCGCGGTAGCAATTTCGTCTATGTCCAGTGTCGATGTATTCGAGGCCAAAATAGCGCCGGGCTTGCACACTTTATCAAGCGTTGAGAATACTGTTTTCTTTACTTCCATTTTCTCGAACACAGCTTCGATGACTAAGTCGACATCAGAGAGATCATCGTATGATGTGGTGCCAGATAGCAGCGCCATGCGACTTTCTACTTGTTCTTGAGTAAGCTTGCCTTTTTTCGCAGAGTTCTCGTAGTTCTTGCGAATGAGTGCAAGACCCTTTTCCAGCGCCTCTTCTTTAAGCTCAAGCATAGTTACGGGAATACCGGCATTAGCAAAGTTCATTGCAATTCCGCCCCCCATGGTACCTGCGCCTATAATTGCGACTTTTTCGATACTGCGCTCTGGCGTGTTCTTATCAAAATCACTCACATGACCTGCCGCTCGCTCTGCAAAGAAGAAGTGCTGCTGTGCTCTGGCTTGTGGCGTGTTCATACATTCCATGAACAACTTGCCTTCGTTTTTAAGGCCATCGTCAAACGCTAACGTATACGCGCCGCGCACTGCCTCAATACACTTAAGGGGAGCGAAAAAGCCACGGGTCGCTTTTTTCGTTTGCGCTGTTACCGCATCAAACACGCCTTTAGTTTCATCTGTCATCGTAAGCGAAATGTCGCAAGTACGTTTGATGGCTTTATCTGGCGTAAGGCCCTGCAGATACGCTTTGGTATCTTCAAGCAAATGCTCTGGTTTATCGGAAATTTTGTCAAAAACACCTGGTAACTTCACTACTGATGTAGGTTTGCCCGTTACAATCATTTCAAGGGAAGTTTGAACATCGGCTAAACGCGGAAGGCGCTGCGTACCGCCAGCCCCAGGCAAAATTCCAAGATTAACTTCTGGAAGGCCGACTTTGTTGCCCGCAAAAGTAATGCGGTGGTGACACGCTAACGCTACTTCTAACCCGCCGCCAAAGGCTGGCCCGGGAAGTACGGCAACCACGGGTTTTGTCGCGTTTTCTATCTTGTCTAAAACTTCAGGCAACATGGGCGACAAATCGCCACCGGAAAACTCACTGATGTCTGCACCACCAGAAAAAATGGGTAGTGAAGAAGTAACAACGATTGCTTTCACGCTTGCATCGTTAAGCGCGCTTTCTATACCTTCAATTAAGCCAATTCTTATTGCGCGTGATAGCGCATTTACCGGTGCGCTTTGCATTGTAAGGGTGGCAACACCCTGCTGCACTGCGTATTCGACAGCTTTATTTTCCATCTCAGTCATAACCATGTCCTGTTTATCACGTTAACCGGATGTTATTGCAGTGTTGCCAATCATCCAAGTTTATTGGTGTTATAGACATTCATCATAATATTTAATAACACGCCCCAACCCGTTAGCGGGTTCATTTTTGTGTTTAGCGCTAGCTACGACTCGCTTAAGGATTAATTGACAGCTTGAAGAAGGAGTGTTTTTGTTAAACATGCAGTACAGGTTATTACATTTTATTTACATAAGGATGGTGAACGATGCAAGTCCTCAAAACACCGGAAAGTGCTTTTGATAAAATACCCGACTTTCCTTACGTGCCTCGGTATGTCGCAGTTACCGATACGATAAGCAGTGAAATTACGATGGCGTACTATCAGTGTGGCCCGGCTGACGGCCATACCATTCTATTAATGCACGGCGAACCCACATGGGCCTATTTGTACAGAAAGATGATGCCTATATTAGCAAAGGCGGGGTTTAACGTAGTGGTTCCCGATTTAATAGGCTTTGGCCGTTCTGATAAGCCAATGCGCAAAGAGGACTATACCTACGCAAGGCACGTTATCTGGCTTAAAGAATGGTTTACTCAGGTTGTTAAAGGACCGACTACATTGTTTTGCCAAGATTGGGGTGGGCTTTTGGGGTTACGACTTGTCGCAGATATGCCGGAGCGCTTTACTGGTGTAATGGTATCTAATACAGGGTTACCTACTGGAGATCATCCGGCAAGCGACGCGTTTATAAAATGGCGCCGTTTTTCTCAAGATACACCGGTTTTTCCCACTTCGGCCATTATCCAAAACGCTACGGTATCGGATTTACACCATACTACCCTAGCCGCCTATGATGCGCCCTTTCCAGACGAAAGTTACAAAGCAGGTGCGCGCATGTTCCCTTTATTAGTGCCCACAAGTCCGGATAATCCAGAGGCACAGGCCAACAGGCTGGCGTGGGAAAAACTGAAACAGTTTAACAAACCTTTTATTACTGCGTATGGCGACAGCGATCCAATAACCAAAGGCGGCGAAAAGATATTCCAGAAACTAGTCCAAGGCTGCGATGGCATGGCGCACACCACGGTTAAAAACGGCGGACACTTCATTCAAGAAGACCAGGGTGAAAAGTTAGCCGAATTACTTATACGGTTTATTCAACAAACACATCAGTCAACAAATTAATAGGAGTTTACCATGGATGCACTACTCGACTTTACGGGGCAAGTAGTACTAATCACCGGCGCAGGCAGTGGCTTTGGCCGCTTGCTATCGTTAGGTCTTGCTAACCGGGGCGCGAAACTGGTTCTTTCTGATATCAATGAAACAGCCCTTGAAGAAATTCAGCGCGATGTAAGTACATTAACCGATGTTGCAGTGCTAGCTGGTAACATCGCGAGCGAATCACTCAATAAAGAGCTCGTTAACAAGGCGATGGAGACATTCGGCCGATTAGACATTGCAGTCAACAATGCGGGTATTGCTCATCAGCCCGCTCCTGTTCACCAGATGACAGAAGAAATCATAGACGCTCAGTTTGCCGTAAATGTAAAAGGTGTTATGTTCGGCATGAAATATCAGATTCCCGTCATGCTAGCGCAAAAACAAGGACACATATTAAATGTAAGTTCTCTTGCCGGTTTGGGCGGCGCGCCTAAAGGCGGCGCTTACGCGGCGGCGAAGCATGCGGTTTCAGGTATTACCCGAACTGCTGCCGTTGAATATGGGCGTAAAAATGTAAGGGTTAACGCAATTTGCCCGTTCTACAGCCCTACCAATATACTCAATGTGGACGGCTATAACACGCCTGAAGCCCGCGAACAGCTGGGTATGGGTAGCCCAATGAAGCGTTTAGGCGAGCCTCAAGAAATCGTCAATACCATGATGCTCATGCTGTCACCTGGCAACAGTTACATGAATGGACAAACCATCGCCGTAGATGGCGGTGTTACGGCGTGGTGATAAAAACGTTGCCCATAAGCTTAGCAATAAGTATGGAAACCAATACCTTGGTATAACCCGTAACCTTTAGATTTCTCTCTACTTTAGTTGTAATAAAGGTGAACAAACAAAACCGATTAAAGAGGCGAGTGCAACCGCCTCTGCAATCGACCCGTCACTGCAAAAGAGAAAAGTGTGATGATAAAGCCAAGTAAAAACATTTTCTTATCGCTCGCGCTAAGCCTATTCGCCATTGTTTTTACTCCTGCTCTGGCTCAAGAAGCACCACTTTCGTTAACCAGTGTAAAAGAAATAGCCTCTAACCCAAGCAATAAGAAACAGCGCCTCAATAAATCGCTGGCACTTAACGCTGTTAAACGCACTACCTCCTTAGTTCCTCAACGCAAAAAGCCATCGAACGGCTTGTTTCTCATTCATAGCGTACTCCCTAACAGCCGTACCAGCGCTGAATAATTACCATTTAACAGTCTTAAAGCTAGCGTAAAAGACGGACGAAACGGTAACGAATGATAAAGGCGCTTAAATACCTGATAGTGGTAATGTTGCGTTAGCGCTTAATAAACTGAAAACTCAAAGGATAAACCCAAAGTTCCCCTTTGTTTGCTTTTACCGCTGCTACAATGGCAAAGATAACGTTCAGCAAGCCAAGTGCGATAAACCCAAGTGCCCCGATGATAATGAAGGTGAGAATAAAGCAAATTACTGAGTAAACGAGTAAGCTCAGTAGCCAATTAGCGGTCACTCTGCCATGCTGGTTAATATCTTCGTTTTGATCTTTATGTGCAATCCAAAGCACTATCGGTAAAATAATACCAAGACCGGGAATAACAAAGCTCGATAACTGAGAAACGTGGATCAGTGTGCAATAACTGCGGGCATTTAGCCCCCAATAAAGTGGCGCTTCCGTTGACATAAATTTCCTTATAATTGAATAAATGTGTTGTGTTAAATTTGTTTTACAAAATCTACGCAGCGTTACACAATGCTAGCGCATGTCTATGTGAACGTCGATTCACTTTAAGAACAAAATAATTAAAGGACAAAGTATGCTCAATCATAAACGTACTCTGATAGCAGCACTGGTAAGCCTATCGCTTATAGGATGTGGCGAAAGTACTACGCAGACAGAAACCCAAGCGGCACTGACCGCAAAAGACGCAAAACAGTTCCTCCAGCAAGCACAAGATGATATTGCGAAGATGCAGGTACCCGCTGCGCACGCAGAATGGAGCTATGCGACCAATATCAATTTCGATACCGCTGCGGTAAGCGCCTACTTTAATGAAGTGCTATCAACAAAAGTAGCAAAGTTAGCCAAAGAAGCGGCCAAATTTAATGATGTAGATGTGGACAGTGATACCCGCAGACAACTCGATTTATTAAAAAATGGCTTAACCATGCCACCACCTGCAGATGCAGCTAAAGCTGAGCGCTTAGCCAAGATTGGCTCAGACCTAAGTGCCATGTACGGCTCGGGTGAGTATTGTAGCGAAGATGGGACGTGCAAAAGCTTAGTAGAAATGAGCAGTGAAATGGCCACCCTTCGTGACGCCGATAAATTATTAGAATATTGGGCAGGCTGGCGCGAAATATCTAAACCAATGGCACCGCTTTACGCAGAACAAGTGGAGCTGGCAAATGAAGGCGCGGCAGAGCTGGGTTTTGAAAATGTGAGTGCACTGTGGCGCGGCAAATATGATATGCCTGCTGATGAGTTTCCCAAAGAGCTAGACCGCTTGTGGACGCAAGTAGAACCTTTTTATGAATCACTTCATTGTCATGTACGCGCAAAGCTTGGTGAACATTACGGTGAAAATGTAGTACCTCAAGACAAACCCATTCCGGCCCACCTTTTAGGCAATATGTGGGCACAGTCGTGGGGTAACATTTACGATATCGTAAAACCTCAACAAGAAATGCAGGTACCAGATGTAACCGCTGCGTTGGCTGAACAAGGCTATGACGAAATCGCTATGGTTAAACAGGCTGAATCATTTTTCTCATCCCTAGGCTTTGAGGAACTGCCAGATACGTTCTGGGAACGCTCTATGTTTCAAAAACCAGAAGGCCGTGACGTACAATGCCATGCTTCTGCGTGGGATTTAGATGACAAAGACGACCTTCGCATAAAAATGTGTATTCAAAAGACAGGCGAAGAGTTCAACGTTATTCACCATGAATTAGGTCACAACTATTATCAGCGCGCCTATAAAGATCAGCCACTGCTCTATCGCGGTTCAGCTAACGACGGTTTCCATGAAGCGATTGGCGACACTATCGCACTATCGATTACGCCTAAATACCTTAAACAAATTGATTTGATTGATGAAATCCCAGATGCGTCGAATGATATCGGCATGTTGATGCAGGTAGCGCTTGATAAGATCGCGTTTATTCCTTTTGGTTTAATGGTTGACCAATGGCGTTGGAAGGTGATGTCGGGGGAAGTAACACCTGACCAATACAATGACCTGTGGTGGGAGCTTCGAGAGAAGTATCAAGGTGTGATGGCACCTGTCGAGCGAAGTGCAAATGCCTTTGACCCAGGTGCAAAGTATCATGTACCAGCAAATGTACCCTACACGCGCTATTTCCTAGCGCACATCCTTCAATTCCAGTTCCACAAAGCCTTGTGTGATATAGCTGGTGATGAAGGCCCGCTAAATCGCTGCTCTATTTACGGCAGTAAAGAAGCCGGTAAGGCGCTAAACGAGATGCTGGAAATGGGCATGAGTCAACCGTGGCAGAACGCGTTAGAGACACTAACGGGCTCGCCGCAAATGGATGCTAGCACCATTGCTGATTACTTCGCGCCGCTCAAAACGTGGTTAGATAAGCAAAATGCGACACGCCAGTGCGGTTGGTAGTCACTACGCTCTATAGGCAAAATTTAAAGCGTACTGAGTAAATAAATATGCCCCGAATGTTCGGGGCTTTTTTATACAATTTAAACTTTAGTCCCATTGAAAGTTTCGGGCATTCGGGTAACGTTGCGCTATGAACTTTATTTAACAATTAGCGTTATTATGCGTGGTCATCTGACGTACCTCTTCCTCTTATTTAGCTTCCTTACCAACTATACTTTTCACGCACGAGCGCAGTTTGCCCCACCCGTCTTTCGTAGCTTTGACATGGAAAGCGGTATCAGTCACGTGACCGTTTCCGACATAGCAGAAGATAAGTATGGCTTTCTATGGCTTGCCTCTCAATCAGGTATCGACAAGTTTGATGGCTATACGTTTAGAAACTTCGGAATGTGGGGAGAAGACAAGTCGAAGGGTCTTCAAACACTTACCGCACTACAAATTGAAGCTAGTTTAGACGGCCAACACATGTGGGTGGGTACATTTAGCGGGCTTAGTCGTTTAAATGTCGACACCGAGCGGTTTGAACACTACACCTTACCCACTGCTTCCCCATTCAATAAACAGGTCATTAATCGAATTAAAACGACGCACGATGGGAAGCTCTGGATAGTCTCTGAACGCAATCTATACGCGTATCACGAAGAGACAAACAGTATAGAGCTTATAAGCTATCTACCCGATACAACCAGCACGCTAACTGATGTTGAACTGATTGGAAACACGCTTTACGTGACCTCAACCTCTGGCCTGTATAAACTCGATTTAATTAAGCAAACGTTGGAGTTGGTGGCGTTTGAAGGCGTTAACTTTACCCGCCTAGTAGCGGCGCAGCGCTCGCGGTTTTGGCTTGGTACGGCAACACACGGCATCTGCCTGTTTGATCCAAACGCTAAATCAGAGCCGATTACAAGACTGTGTACGTCTGAAGTTCATGGTTTATCTGACAATTACGTCTCTGATATTTTACTTCGCCGCAATGGTGACCTATGGGTAACGACTGAGCGAGGGATAAACATACTGACGGCGCACAGTCCGTACACTGTATTGCGGTTTCCAATTAGTAAAAAAGATTCGGCGAATGAGCGGTTTTCAAGCCTCTATCAAACGCAATCAGGCCTTGTTGTTGTGGGGACTAAAGACAACGGTTTCGCGATAAGCAATCCCGAGCTAAGCAACTTTTACTCAAGCGAGGTCGGCGATGGCCGAATTGTCGGTTCAATGGCTCACTATAAAGACAATAAAGTATGGCTTACCAACGAAAAAGGGCTATGGCTTTATGATGCTGTCGATAAAACGCACCAAGGCCCTTTTACATCTAGCGGCGCACAAGTTAGCGATGACAAAGCCAACGATAAGCTAACGAGCCTTGTTTACGACAAAAAGACTGAAACGTTATGGGTATCAACACGTAGCGGACTCGCTAAATTTAACAGTCAAACCAATCAACTGGACATTGTCGCTTTGCAGGGCAAATCTGGCTACAGTATAAATATCGATGCTGACGGAGATATCTGGTACGGTGGGTATAGTGACGGTGTTTTCGTTTACCGTCCGTCAGAAGGGCGAGTGATTAGGCAATGGCCACTGTCACTCACTACTCGAATTCTTTTTGAAAGCGAAGAAAGCGCATGGCTTAGCACGGTAGCTGGCTTACATGTCGCTAACAAACTAACCGGCGAACTTGTCAACGTTAGCCAATACACAGACAAAATCACAGATAACACGGTAATTACTTGGATATCTCGCTCAAAACGCGGGGGTTACTGGGTCGGCACCCAAGCGGCTGGGCTTTATTTTATAACCAAAGATGGAGACGATCTGTCGTCACTCAAAGTAACACAGATTAAGCCCGAAAGCAGACTTAGCAATATCTCAATCGGCGCTATTGTGGAAGATAACGAGTATGGTCTATGGATTTCTACAATTGAAGGAATTACTTACCTCGCCCCTGACCTTTCCTCACTGAGTTATTACGGTGCAGAGCACGGTGCGATATCCACTGGCTACTATATAGGCTCAGTCGCTTCTACCGATAACAATACTATTCTTTTTGGCGGTTCAGAAGGTGTCACGCAGTTTACCCCATCACAAGTCACTAACTTAAAGTGGACACCGGGCGTTCACCTTACTAACGTTAAAGTAGTTAGTCGAAATAATAGCAATAGCACTACAGCAGAAAGACGTCTGAATTTAGGTGGAAAAATCGCACTTAACGATAATAATATTGCACTTTCTATCGAGTTTGCAGCAACAGACTTCATGAACGCCAACGAACTTCGCTATGCTTATAAGCTCGTTGATTTTGAGAGTAGCTGGCGTATTACTGACGCCAAAACAAGAGTGGCAACTTACACGAACTTAAACCCAGGACACTACCGCTTCACCGTAAAAGCCATCAATAAAGAAAACGAATGGAGCAGTGACGAGGCTCAACTTGAAGTAATCATCATTCCCCCATGGTGGGATAAACCTATTTGGCGCGTGGTAATCGTACTTATTATACTTCTCCTCATTACCTCAATCGTTTGGTTTAGAATCGCGTCGCTAAAAAAACGTTCTGCAGAACTGGCGTTGAAGGTAGAAGAAAAAACAAAAGATCTAGAGGAAGTCGTAGAAAAGCTAACACGCTTATCTACACAGGACTCATTGACTGGATTGAAAAACCGTCGGTATTTTACGCAAAGAGCAAAAGCTGAATGGCAAGAATTCCAGCGCCACGGACACACTTTCTCGCTGCTTCTTTTAGATATTGATTATTTCAAGCGCATAAATGACGAGTACGGCCACCAAACTGGTGACTCGGTGCTTGTCAAAATAGCTAAAATCTTGCAAAGCAGCCTTCGTGAAAGCGATGTTATCGCTCGCTGGGGTGGCGAAGAATTCCTTATTCTACTTCCCTCTTTAAAAGAGCAAGAAGCCTATTGGGTTGCCGAGAAATTACGCAAGGCGGTGGCTAGTCTAGTTATTGACTCTCCTCCTTATCAACTTAATGTAACCATTACCTGCGGCGTCGCTGACATTAAAAATTACGATAGCATTGAAGCTTGTATTCATGCAGTTGATAAAAAACTGTATAAGGGCAAAGAAGCCGGTAGAAATGCAGTCGTTAGATAGTAGCGAATTCATCCTTCTAACAACCTACTTATTGTAATCTAAAACTGGCGCTCGTTTTAAGAACGAGCAAGTGCTTTAACACCTGATGTAATGTCGACAACCTCGTTATCATGTTATTTGTCGCACACATTGATCGCTTTTTACTTTACCTTTCTAACAAACATGAACTCAGTTTTTATTCACGATATGCATGTTGCATTGCAAGGAGGTTTATATCATGGCGAATGTGTTAGTTATTGGCGCATCGGGACAAATTGGTAAACAGGCAACGGTTAAACTTTTAGATGCGGGCCACAAAGTGTTAGCACCGGTAAGAAGCCCTGAAAAATTATCTGACATTCAAAACGATGATTTAACCGTGGTAGAGCAAAACTTAGAAGAAGATTTTTCTGCACATTTTGAAGGTATTGATATTGCCGTGTTTACGGCGGGGTCAGGCGGTAATACCGGGGCAGATAAAACACTGATGATTGACTTATGGGCCGCGCGCAATGCCGTTAACTACGCCAAAGCTGCGGGCACGTCAAAATTTGTAATGGTGAGTTCAATTGGAGCCGGCGACCCCGACGCAGTATCTTCAGAAATTAAGCCTTACTTAGTCGCCAAGCATATGGCTGACGAGCACCTAATTAACAGCGGATTACATCACATTATTTTGCGCCCTGGAACGCTTTTGAACGAACCGGGTTCTCACTTGGTCCGCACTGATATGCCAAACAACAAAGATGACGCCGTCATTCCACGAGAAGACGTAGCAACCGCTATTGTTGAAAGTATTAGCCGAAAAGGTGAGGACAACGTAATTACATACCTATTTAAAGGTGATACGCCAATTTCTCAGGTCTTCTAAGGGTAAGCGTATACACTCCTTAGTTATAGACCCCTTAGGTAGAGATGCTTGAATTAAAACAACTTAGGTTTAGTTACCTCGGGAAGAGAGCCCTTAGATAGAGATAGTTAAAAAGCCCTTTTGCTTAGTGTTTCGCATGCAACAGGGCTTTTTATTTGTGGTTAATAATGGGGGTTAGAAAACCACGCCCGTTACCACGTTAGGGAATGAGCGACTGGCTGACCCAGTTACCATTCTCATCTTTATGATGCCACTCGCGGTGTTGTGGGTTACCTCTAAGATTTAAGTAATCAACACTATTAATGGCAAGGAGTATGGTGCAAAAGTGATTTGGCACCTTGTCAAAACTCCCTTCAATTTGTAATGCTGACCCATCATTTCTGGGCGTGCCCGGCTCTCCCCATAAAAATTGCTTTTTGCCAGCATCCGATAATTTATTCCACTGAGACGTGACAAGTTCGTCATCTTGTTCAAGGGTGACTAGCGATGCTTTGCAAGAAAAGCGGTATTGTTCCCGGGTTTTAGAAAAGTACCAACAAACGTGGGCTTCAGGGGTTTGACTAAGTTGTTCAAACTTTTCTGAGCGGGTGTCAGAGATAACGACTAACTGGTTGTCATCAGTCACGCCTCTAAACACCACGGTACGGCAATAAGGCACCCCGTTGCTATCTACTGAGGCAAGCTGAAAGTAGCGACTCTCAGGTACGCTACGGGTTTGATGCAAACTTTTTGTCAGTCCTTGTCGCCACTGGGGCATAGCTATCTCCATGCACTATATTAGTTATTGCTAGCAACGCGTTTATTGCCAGCAAGGGAAAACAACCTATAAAAGTTCTGCGTAGTAGCTTCGGCTAACTCTTGTACAGAAACACCTTTCAAGTCTGCTATGAACTCAGCGACTTCAACCACATAGCCAGGCTGATTCTGTTTGCCTCTATGGGGTACAGGGGCTAGCCAAGGGGAATCTGTCTCAATAAGAAGGCGTTCAAGCGGTATCGCTTTCACAACCTCGCGCAACTCGCTCGCAGAGTTAAAGGTAACGATGCCCGAAATAGAGATATAAAAGTCCATCTCTATGGCTGCTTGGGCCATTTCTAGCGACTCGGTAAAGCAATGCAAAACGCCTTTTGTATGCGACGCTTTGTGCTCACGCAGCAAGTTAATGGTATCTTCTCTTGCATCACGGGTGTGAATGATTAACGGTTTCTTCGTTTCATTGGCAACCTTAATATGATCAACAAACGAGGTTAACTGTACCTCTTTGCTCTCGGGGCTATAGAAATAATCTAGCCCAGTTTCGCCGATAGCCACCACTTCTTCACGCTGCGCTTTTTCTAAAAGTTCCTCAAAACTACACGCTTCGTCCTGATGCAACGGGTGAACACCACAGGACACAGAAACATCGTCAAAGTTGCTCACCGTCTCTAGCATGCTGTCGTAATCATTAACAGATACACACACGCAAAGAAAATGTTCAACACCACGCGTTCTTGCAAAGTCCAACGTCTCTGCGAGCGCTTCTGGCCCTTGTTTAAGTCGGTCTAAATGACAATGAGAATCTACAAACAAACTACACCTATATTTTTTTGAAGTTAACCGCTTGGCAACGACATTGCCTTCGCCATGCTGTTAACGTTGAAACTTTTTTAATAACCCGAAAAGCACCAAAGACTTGTTCACACCCGCGTGCTGCAAAGTTTTCACTGCTTCAACACACGCTGCGTAACGCTTGTAATCTGTCTCTTGCTGACGTTTTACATATTCATTATGGGACAATTGCTGACACCACAATGCTATTTGCTGAGCATTGTCTTGCCACTTGTTAGCAAGGGTTTGTGCTTGCACATTTGCGTCGCCCGCTAAGAGCGCTTGCATCCCATCACTGAAGTGACGGTAGCTGAGGTCATCGTCACCCGACAAGGCCTCCTCTACCCGAAGCGGTGCATAGCCATAGGCTGCAAGTAACGCGTCGCTAGCATCTTCTACGCCTTTCGCTTTTAAGTAGTTCAAACTCTCTGATACTGACGGCAGTGACAACACTTGCCGCTCGCAACGACTAAGTATGGTTGGCATAAGTTTATTTACGCTGTCGGTAATCAGAAGTAAGAAGGTATTATTTGTGGGCTCTTCCAAGGTTTTCAACAGCGCATTAGCCGCTGCCTCTGTCATAGTGTCAGCCTTGGGGATTAATAAAACTTTATTCCCGCCCATTTGTGCAGTACCGGATAGCTTAGCAATGCCCTCGCGAATTTTGTCTACCCCCAGCTGTTTTTCACTTTCAAGAATATGAAAATCTGGATGGTTACCTGCCTGCCTTAAGTGACAACTTTGACACTGCTCGCATGGGCCATCAACACTTGGGTGCTTGCACAGCAACGTATTACTTAAGCCTAGTGCAAGTTGGTTTTTGCCTATCCCACTCACCCCCGTTAGCAATAAGCCATGGTGCAGTTTTTTTGCTAAGTAACGGGAAATTAAAGAGGTATAGGTAGCTGTAAACCAAGGCAGCACTGGCATTAGTTATTCCCCTGATCGGTTTTGTGCGACTCGCTACCTTCGTCAATGTGCTGGCTTACATAATTAGCAATAATGGAAATGACATCTTGATGCACTTGTTCCATGGGCTGCATAGCATTAACAACAATGATGCTCTCATCATTTTCAGCCAAGGATAAATATCTGGCCCGCGTACGCTCAAAAAAGCCTAAACCCGCTTGCTCAATTCGATCAAGCTCGCCGCGACCACGCGCTCTTTCTAAACCCACGGCTGGGTCTACGTCTAGATAAAGGGTTAAATCTGGCTTGAACCCGTTAAGAGCAATATCGCTAATTGCGGTCATGGTTTTTTCACTGACACCTCGGCCTCCGCCTTGATAAGCCTGCGAAGAAAGATCATGCCTGTCTCCCACCACCCAAGCACCTGCGTTAAGCGAAGGGTAAATTTTATTGGTCAGTAACTGAACGCGAGCCGCATACATAAGCAGTAATTCGGTTTCTTCGCTTACTGTTTCGTCCCAGTCGTGCTTAACACACTCTCTAATCGCTTCAGCCATTGGGGTACCGCCCGGCTCACGAGTTTGCTCCACGCGCATTCCAGCGTCTGTTAACGCTTTTACAATCAACCCGATTACCGAGCTTTTTCCTGCCCCTTCAAGGCCTTCTACTACAATAAACTTTCCGCGCATTGCTTTAAATCAACTCTGTTCTTTCTTTAGATTATAACAGCAGGTATCTATCCACTACCCACCCGATTAACGCTTTAATTGATATTTTCTAACCGCCGCATTATGCGCTTTTAACGTGTTCGAAAACTGGTGACTGCCATCGCCTTTAGCCACAAAATATAAGGCGTCGGTCGCTAATGGATGAAGAGCTGCATGTATTGCCGCCTTGCCTGCCATTGCAATAGGCGTGGGTGGAAGCCCTTTAATAACGTAAGTATTGTATGGCGTAGCCGTACGTAAGTGCTTACGAGTAATATTGCCATCAAACTCTGACCCTATACCGTAAATGACAGTAGGGTCGGTTTGAAGTCGCATATTTTTATTAAGCCTATTTATGAAAACACCGGCTATCATATCGCGTTCTTTAGGTACCGCGGTTTCTTTTTCAATAATACTCGCCAAAATCAGTGCATCGTACGGTGATGATAAAGGCAGGTCTTCAGCCCGTTTCTCCCATTCTTGGGAAACGAATGTTATCAGTGCCCTGTGTGCTCTTTTTAACACGTCACTCGCTTTCGTGCCCTTTGTGAAAAAGTAAGTATCTGCTAGAAACACACCTTCTGTGTGCTGTGCATTTTCACAACACCAATCAACACCGTTGCCCTGTGTTAAGTTGCTGAGGGTTTGCTCATTTACATCAAAAACCAAATCTTGATTCGCCCGTAGCGCCTCAAGCCACTGCGCGAGTGTCAGGCCTTCTACTAAACTTACGGCAAATAAATGCTCGTCGCCTTGTGTAAACAGAGTAAAGGCATCAACCAGTGATTGGCCAGGGCGCAACATGTAGCTACCAGATTTTACCGACGTACTGCCGGCAAAAAACTTAAGCCATACTTTGGCGATAAAAGGAGAAACGTCAACCATACCCGCGTTGCGAAGCTGTTTAACCGTGCGGTAGGCGTTACTGCCATTTTCAATGGTAAATAGCGTATCGTCCTTCAGCTTTATGGGGGCTGTCACTTGCGACGATACGTACATCACACAAGACGCACCCACAATCACGACGATGAATACAAGTGATAACAGAAATACGACAGTACGCTTCATACTTGCGCGTACCCAATGTGCTGATTTTTAAATAACACGTCCATTTTTACTCTTTACTACATTGATTAAAATTAGTTAAACCGCTGTACACATTAACGTAGGGCGCGTGCCAACAAATTACTTAATTCAAGAACGCTTTCACTTGCCACGTCAAATTCTAACTTGCTGTGATCTGGCATACGCACGCTTTTCACCGGCATCACGCCCATCAACGCATTGGTGATCACCACGGCACTAGCATTGCCAATATGTGAAAGCTGATACTCACCTACGTGTAAGGTGTGATTATTGTTTAGCAGCGAATCAATCAAACACTGTCTGACCACGCCATTCACCCCACTTCCTTTGAGCGAAGGGGTATACCACTCACCCTGCGAATAGAAGAAGACGTTACCGGCACTTGCTTCAATTAAGTTATCGTTGGTGTCGCATACAAGGGCATCATCGGCATGTGCTTCATTAACTTCATGCTTTATCAGTACCTGCTCTAATCTATTCATGTGCTTTACACCTGCAAGCAACGGCTGAATAGCCAGTCGGGTTTGTGCACAAATTAATGACATACCTTGCTTAGCCATCCCCTCGTAATGTGCAGGATAGGGATGCTGACTGAACCTGACCAAAGGCACATTGTCTTCACTTCGTGCATAGCCTCTGCCCGCTTGTCCGCCCGAAACATGTACTTTTAATACATATTTTGATGGGGAAATATCATTCGACGAGTTGCTGAACGCCGCTATCTGTTCGTTAATAGCGGTTTCCAAGGCACAGGTATCGACGGTAATTTTTATCGCGGCCGCATCGTGTTCTAACCGAGAAAGGTGATAAGAATACAGTTGTGGCTTTTGGTTGTGCACCAATAGAGTAGAAAATACACCATCACCATAATTGAAGGCCCTATCACTCGGTGAAATAGGCGTAGCGCTAGGGATTATTCTCACAGCCTACTCTTTTATGTCTTTTTATCGTGGGAGAAGTATACCAACTTGTACTAGCCAGACAACTTATAGCGTAAGGGCCATATCAAGCCGGTACAAAAAAAGGCAGCGAGTTGCTGCCTTTATATTTGAAATTACAACTACGTTTGAAACGCGTTTTATATACGCTTAAATATCAACGAGCCGTTAGTACCGCCGAATCCAAAAGAGTTACATAGCGCGTAATCTTCGCTGAAGGCTTTGGCTTTATTTGCCACGAAGTCTAGGTCACAGCCTTCGCCCGGCTCATCTAAGTTGATGGTCGGTGGCGCCATTTTGTCACGCAGTGCCAAAATAGTGAAGATGGCTTCAACTGATCCTGCTGCACCAAGTAAATGACCCGTCATCGACTTTGTTGAGCTAACCAGCAGTTTGTATGCGTGGTCGTTAAATACGCGTTTTACCGCGGCGACTTCGGCAATATCACCGGCAGGGGTTGAGGTACCGTGTGCGTTAACATAACCAATTTCGCTCGCATCTAACTTGGCGTCGTTAATTGCATTTTGCATTGACGCCGCGGCACCTTCGCCATCTGCTGGCGGTGATGTCATGTGATAGGCATCGCCACTCATACCGAAACCAACAAGCTCAGCATAGATAGTCGCACCACGGGCCTTAGCGGCTTCGTATTCTTCAAGCATAACTACGCCAGCGCCCTCACCCATGACAAAACCATCACGGTCTTTATCCCATGGGCGGCTTGCGGCTTGTGGATCGTCGTTGCGCGAAGACAGGGCTCGCGCAGCGGCAAAACCAGCCATTCCTAGCGGCGTAATTGACGCCTCTGCGCCGCCTGCAAGCATGGCATCAGCATCGCCGTAAGCAATGGTTCTTGCGGCAATACCTATATTGTGAACACCTGTAGTACAAGCAGTCACAATGTTCAAATTCGGTCCTTTCAACCCTTCCATGATAGACAAAAAACCTGAAATCATATTGGTAATGGTTGATGGCACAAAAAATGGCGACACGCGCTTAGGACCGCTATTTGTCAGTTTTAAGTGGTTTTGTTCAATTTGCTCTAAACCACCAATTCCTGAACCAATAGCTACGCCTACACGGTGCGCATTGTCTGGTGAAACAGTAAAACCAGAATCGACCAAGGCTTGTTTGCCGGCAGCGATACCCAACTGGATAAAGCGGTCCATTTTCTTGGTTTCTTTCTTTTCTATGTATTCCTGCGGATCAAAGTCGTTAATTTGACCTGCGAAACGGGTTGAATAGTTACTGCAATCAAAATGGGTGATTTCACCGATGCCGCTCTCGCCCGCGAGCAATTTGCGCCATGTGTCTTCGCTATTAAGACCTAATGGTGAAAGCATTCCAAGACCAGTAACCACTACGCGACGTTTTGTCACAAAAAGCCCTCGCTTTGGAACTAAAGGTAGGAGATACAAAAACGGCTCTGTAGAAGAGCCGTTTTGTCGCTATTTAAGACTTAAGCGTCTTTGTTAGCGTTGATGTAATCAATGGCTGATTGAACAGTAGTAATTTTTTCTGCTTCTTCGTCTGGAATTTCAGTATCGAATTCTTCTTCCAAAGCCATTACTAGTTCAACTGTGTCAAGTGAATCAGCGCCTAAGTCGTCAACGAATGAAGCTTCTGCTTTTACTTCTTCTTCTTTCACGCCAAGTTGTTCAACGATGATTTTCTTAACGCGTTCTTCAATGTTACTCATAATTCTAGGTTTCCCTTAAACGTCACTAGATAATAAAAGTGCCGCTAGTTTATTTTGCAAGGTTGATCCTTGCAAGCACCAGTTTAAAGAAATTTTCTGGTCAAACCAGCGACATTCGAAATTCGTAAAATACTATTTTTACATCCAAGTTCGGGTAAATACCACCCCAAACTAGGGAAAATTCGCAATTTTTGCGAATTTACCCCATATACATACCACCATTTACATGGATAGTTTCGCCTGTAATATAGGCTGCGCCATCGCTTACTAAGAAAGCAACAGTGGCTGCAATTTCATCAGGCTCACCCAAACGGTTGGCCGGAATATCTTTAAAAATGGCTTCTTTTTGGTCATCGCTCAGCGCTTTTGTCATATCGGTATCAATAAAACCTGGCGCAACAACGTTGATAGTAATGCCACGAGAAGCCACTTCTCGCGCCATTGACTTAGAAAAACCAATGACCCCTGCTTTAGCGGCGGCATAGTTAGCTTGACCCGCATTACCCGCGCTGCCTACCACAGAGCCAATATTAACAATGCGACCAAAGCGCTTCTTCATCATACCGCGAAGTACGGCTTTTGACAGCGTAAATATCGATGTTAAGTTGGTATCAATAATATCTTGCCACTCGTCATCTTTCATACGCATTAGCAGATTATCACGTGTGATACCGGCATTATTGACCAAGATGTCGATACCACCATGCGCTTCGTTAATGGCTTTAAGTGTTGCATCAACGCTGTCTTTATCAGTCACGTTTAACGCGAAACCCTGTCCGCCGAACTCAGAAAGATAGTCGCTAATGGCTTGCGCACCGTTTTCACTGGTCGCCGTACCGATAACTGTTGCTCCTTGCTGAGCAAGCTGGGTTGCTATCGCTTTACCTATACCTCGGCTTGCACCTGTAACCAGCGCAATTTTACCGTCTAATTGACTCATTGCGATTCCTTATTGTTTTAATGCTTCAACACCGTCTGGTGTATTCACTGCAAGCGCTTCTAAGCCCTTACTAATACGTTTATTCAAACCTGTTAGCACTTTGCCAGGCCCTACTTCAATAACACGCTCTACGCCTGCTGCCGCTAAGTACTCAACGGTGCGGGTCCATTGAACCGGGCAGTAAAGCTGACGCACCAATGCATTTTTGATAGCGTCACCCTGAGTTTCAATGGTGACATCAACATTGTTTACTATGTTGATTGCAGGTTCATTAACGTTCAAAGAAGATAGTGCATCTTCTAATTTATCTGCTGCGGGACGCATAAGTTCGCAGTGAGAAGGAACGCTTACCGCAAGAGGAAGCGCACGCTTTGCTCCCGCGTCTTTACAGGCGCTCGCCGCTTGTTCTGCCGCATGTTTCTCACCAGCAATAACCACTTGACCCGGAGAGTTAAAGTTTACCGGCGCGACTACGTCGCCTGTGGCAATGGCAGTTTGCTGACAGATATCTGCTATAGTCGCATCGTCTAACCCAATGATGGCGTACATCGCCCCCGCGCCTGCTGGCACGGCTTCTTGCATGTATTTACCGCGGGCTTCAACAAGTTTAATGGCATCAGCAAAGTCCATTGCGCCACCGCATACAAGCGCCGAATACTCACCAAGGCTGTGTCCTGCCAGGTAATCTACGTCTATACCTTGTTCACGAATAACGCGCCAAATGGCAACACTTGCTGCAAGTAGCGCAGGCTGCGTGATATGCGTTTCGTTTAGTTTTCCATCTGTATCGTTTTGCACTAAGTCCCAAAGGTCATAACCGAGTACGTCAGAGGCTTCTTTGAACGTCGCTTCGATAATAGGAGAAGTCTCAGCGAGTTCTTTAAGCATGCCTACGCTTTGAGAACCTTGCCCTGGAAATACACAGGCTGTCTTTGTCATGTCGATTCCTTATTATTTTTCTTTACTAGAAACGAGAATACGTTAAAAAATTACAGTGAGAAAAGCAGGGCTTAATAGCGAACAAGCGCTGATGCCCAAGCAAATCCTCCTCCGAATGCTTCTAGTAATAAATGCTGTCCACGTTGAATACGTCCGTCTCTAATAGCCGTGTCTAGCGCGGTTGGCACTGTGGCTGCAGATGTATTACCGTATTGCTCTAATGTAAGCACCACCTGGTCAAGGGACATATTTAGCTTTTTCGCCGTAGCCTTGATAATTCTAAAGTTTGCTTGGTGTGGCACTAACCAGTCAAGATCAGATTTTTCCATACCGTTTGCCGCAAGCGTTTGCTCAACCACTTCAGAAAGTTTGGTTACCGCCACCTTAAATACTTCGTTACCACGCATTACGCCCCAATTTTCGTGAACGGATTGTTCATCACCTCGGGTTGGATTACCTACAGCCAATAAATCGCCATAAGACCCTGCAGCGTGGATATGCGTTGACAAAATGCCTGGTTCGTCACTAGCCTCTATAATGGTCGCGCCAGCGGCATCGCCAAATAGAATAACCATGGTTCTGTCTGCCGGGTCTATAAGACGGCTAAGGCAATCAGTACCCACCACGAGAATGCGTTTTGCCATCCCCGATTTAATATATTGATCGGCAACGCTCAACGCGTAGCAATAACCTGCACAGGCCGCCGCTACATCGAATGCTGGAATACCATCTAAATCGAGAATGCGTTGAATTTCACATGCTGTGCTGGGTAGCGCGTAGCGACCGCTAGTGGTTGCGCACACAATCATGTCGATAGATTTGGGGTCGATACCCGCCATTTCAATGGCGTTTTTACTGGCTTCTGCCCCCATAGTAGCAGCGGTTTCATCTGCTCCAATAATACGTCGCTCTTTTATCCCGGTACGGTCAGTGATCCATTCGTCACTGGTGTCCACCATTAGCTCTAAATCTGCGTTTGTACGCACGTCGCTGGGATAATAGCTACCTGTTCCTATAAAGCGTGAATATTTGCTCAAAGCTGCTCCAACAATACCGTTTCTATCTTCGTCTTTATCTTTTCAGGCAAATGCATCTTTGCTTCTTTCATTGCTTGCACGATGGCGTAATAAAAGGCGTCTTTTTGTGCATTTCCGTGACTCTTGATAACAATGCCGCGCAATCCTATCAGACTCGCACCGTTATACTGGTCGGGGTTCACGCTGTTATAGATAGATTTCAGTAATGGGAAGGCAATTTTTGCTAATAAGCGGGTATAGAAATTCTTTTGAGACTGGCGTTTTACTTCATTTATCACTAACTTAGCCAGTCCTTCACTCGATTTAAGTGCAACGTTTCCCGTAAAGCCGTCTGTCACGACAACATCCGCATAGTCGGTGAAAATGTCGTCACCTTCTACATAGCCAATGTAGTTAATACCTGGGGCGTCTTTGAACAATTGGTCGGCAGACTTTACTTGTGCATTACCCTTAATATCCTCTTCACCTACATTCAATAACGCTACACGAGGAGAAGGGATTCCTGCCACTTCTTGAGCTAAAACTGACCCCATTACGCCATATTGAAAAAGTATTTCAGGCGTACAATTCACGTTTGCGCCTAAATCTAACAAAAATACATTGTGATGGCTGGTAGTTGGCATCATGTTTATGAGTGCTGGCCTATCAATACCGGATAAGGTTTTTAACAGGTAAAACGATAGCGTTAATAGCGCACCGGTGTTCCCTGCACTTACGCACGCATCTGCCTCGCCGCTTTTGACAAGTTCAATAACGCGACGCATTGAAGAGTCTTTTTTATTTCGCAGTGCCGAGGTGGGGACTTCGCCCATTTCAACCACTTGTGAACAATGCTTAATTGTAACGCGACTGCGCTCTGCATCAGTGAGAGGTTGAAGGCCTGACTTGATAGTGTTTTCGTCACCGCACAATGTGAAGTGCACATCGGGATGAAGTTGGATAGCCTTGACGGCTGCAGAAAGGATAACAGGGGGACCATGATCGCCCCCCATGATATCTAACGCGATGGTTAGTGTAGACAAAATGTAGTCGCCGTATTACGCGCCGATTACTTTCTTGCCTTTGTAATAACCGTCAGCGGTCACGTGGTGACGACGGTGAGTTTCGCCTGACGTTGAATCGACAGACAAAGTCGCGCCTGTCAATGCATCGTGTGAGCGACGCATACCGCGCTTAGAACGCGTTTTACGATTTTGTTGTACTGCCATAACTTACTCCTGGTCTCGCTTAAGTTCTTTCAAAACCGCGAAAGGGTTTTGTCGCTCTTGTTCCGGTTCAATCTTTCCAAACGACATATCGTCTTGCTTCACTGTACACTCCGACTCTGCATGAAGGGGCACAATTGGCAAAGATAACAGTAGCTCGTCTTCAAAAATTTGAAGCAGATTAACTTCTCCGTGGTCGTTGACCTCTACCGGTTCATAAGCCTCGGGAATGATGTCGTCGCTTTCCTGTTCTTCTCCCTGCACTGGAGTAAAACAGAATTCCGCTTCCACGGGATAATCGAGTTCACCATTACACCTTTGACAGATAAGTGTTACCTGCGTGGCTAGATGGCCGTGAAAAACAGTAAGACCCTGCGCGTCTTTTTCGAACTGTACTTCTGCGTCCACGTAGTCATTGCATCGGACAACCGCCTCGCTCAATCGTTCCATATCTTTAGACACAATCACACCCCGATAATCGGAACGTTTCATGGCGCTTTTAGTCGGTTCAACCGAATGAGGGAGTTTCACTTTCTGCATAGGGCGCGCATGATATAGCGTCGCCCCCTTTCTGTCAAAGCAAAATTGTGATTTAACACACATTATAAGATTATGTGCCTCCCAAGGTGATAATGTTACATTGCGCGATATAATGATGCTTTGCAACATATTGATTTTTAAATAAGGAGTATTTGTGGCTCACCTTATCTTGGCCTCCTCATCGCAATACCGGAAAATGCTGCTTACAAACATCGGTATTCACGTCGATACCCACGCCCCCGATATCGACGAAACCCCTTTCAATAACGAAGCGCCTACCGCATTAAGCGTTCGACTTGCCGAGCAAAAAGCACTTAAGGTTGCCAGTGAGCTCGTCAATGTGCCCCGCGACACCCTTATTATCGGTAGCGATCAAGTCGCATTGGTTCAATCGGACGATGGGTCACAGTTACTAGGAAAACCAGGGAATAGTGACAATGCGATTAAGCAGCTTAAAGCATGCCAAGGAAAAGAAGTCACGTTTTATACGGCGCTTTGCCTTCATCAGCCCGCGACCAATAAAACCGTTACTCAAGTAGATGAAACCCGAGTTTACTTTCGCCAAAATAGCGAAGCTGCCCTTACCGCTTACGTGCAAAAAGAACAGCCCTTAGATTGTGCAGGCAGTTTTAAAAGCGAGGGTTTAGGAGTCTTGCTATTCGATAAAATTACAAGTCGAGATCCTAATAGCCTTATTGGTTTACCCATTATGCTACTTAACGAACTATTAGATGTGCACTTTAACGTTGACTTGCTGGCCATGGCAGCGCAATAAGCAATGCGCCGTTTTATTTTAAAACAGCGTCGCTTCTAACTCGCTAACTGAGTGAACCAATGCAACGGGGTTAAGTGCCTCTAAATGTACTTGGGCATGGACCCCATAAGATACCCCTATTCTATCCATGCCGATGGCTTTAGCCATTTGCATGTCATAGGTCGTATCCCCAACCATTACGGCATCTTTTACTTCGACACCGAGCTCGTCAAGAAGCTGCAACAGCATATCTGGCGATGGTTTTGATTCAGCTTCATCAGCGGTTCTCGACGCGCTAAAGTACACGCCTGTACCTGTTTGCTTCCAAGCGCGGTCTAAACCTCGACGTGCTTTGCCAGTTGCAACCGCTAGAATACACCCCGCCGCTTTTAAATTGGCCAACATGGTATTAACGCCGTTGAATAATGGACAAGGCGTTGTATCTACAGTAACAAACGCCGCTTTATAGGCCTTAACTAGACGCTCTGCCAATTCATCATCTTGAATATTGAATAACTGTTTAATAGCAGGCTTTAAACTAATTCCAATTATATGACCCACTTGTTCATAAGATGGTATGGGCATATCACACTGCTTAGCGGCAATTTGCATGCAGCTAACAATTTTATCTGCCGAGTCCATCAAGGTGCCATCCCAGTCAAAAATGACTAATTTATAACGAGGCAATTTACTGCTTATATCCGCTGAGGTGACGTCCTCGGCTAGCGTTTTTTGTGAATGCATAAATTAATTACAGTGCGTTAAGCGTATTTGAAAGTATAGGGTCTAAAGGTGCAGAAAATGTCACCCGTTCTTCTGTTGCAGGGTGTAACAACGAGATGCTGCGTGCATGAAGGAACAATCTATTTAGCCCCTTTTGTCTCATTGAAGCATCAAAATCCGCATCACCGTATTTAGGGTCACAAGCAATCGGATGGCCAGCATGTAAGCAATGAACACGAATTTGGTGTGTTCTGCCTGTTGTCGGCGAAGCTTCTACCAATGTCGCCCCCGCATACTCTTCTAAAATGCGGTAGCGCGTTTCTGAGGGCTTACCATCGTCGCTCACGCTAACCATTCGCTCGCCAGATTGAAGCACATTCTTGCGAAGCGGCGCTTTCACCTTAAAACGATTCTTAGGCCATTCACCCGCAACAAGGGCGTTGTAGCGTTTGTCCATTTTCCCCGTGCGCAGTTGCTCGTGCATATGACGAAGTGCAGAACGCTTTTTTGCAATTAATATGCAGCCCGAGGTATCTCTGTCTAATCTATGGACCAGTTCCATAAACTTGGCGTCAGGGCGTAACGCACGTAAACCTTCTATTAAACCGAAACTTAAACCGCTGCCGCCGTGCACGGCCATACCTGATGGTTTATTCATCACCAGGATACGATCGTCTTCAAATAGAATATGAGACTCTAACGCAGCAATTTTGTCGAGTTTAGGCGAAGGCGCGGGCGCCCCTTCCGACACACGAACAGGCGGAATTCTAACAATGTCATCAGCCTGTAACTTGTATTCAGGCTTAACGCGGCCTTTATTCACTCGCACTTCGCCTTTGCGCAAAATGCGATAGATCATGCTTTTCGGCACGCCCTTTAGCTGGGTGCGCAAAAAATTATCGATACGTTGACCAGCCAAATCGGCGTCAACCGTTACAAAACGTACTTTTATTGGGGCTTCTTCTTTCATGGGCCAAGTATACCCCATTGCTAATTCCCCCTGCTAACTGAAACGCACAAAATATTGAAAAAAGCATATTTCGCTGCAATTTTAGGCAAACCTAGCGTTTTGAACGCAGACCAGTTTGGAAATGCAGAGATATACACAATTTATTCACTTGCTTTCCTTGCTAAAATTGGGGTTTTGGTGCGATAATTACCAACGTTTTTTGCACGGTAAAATTCACAGCTTAGATTTTGGTAGTAAGCGGCTATTTGTGCCCCTATCCAAAAAAAGTGAAACGCAGCGTTAGAAAAACAACAAACAAGACCGAAACAGCAATCAGCGAAAAATGACGATGCTGTTCAAACTTGTAAACGATAAAGCATGGCGCAGCGTTGGTAGCATCCGCAATGAAAAAGTGATTTTCATACCAACCTAGCTAGAGAGGCAACGACTACACTGCCGTAGAAAAGCAACCGCCATTGCTTGCGAACATAAAATAAGTTTGCCGTTAACTAACAGAATTAAATGACACGCGAGCAACAATGTTTGCTCGTATTAAAGAATACAGTAATAAGGGCTAGTCGCTCCCGACATCCTTAAAGCAGTGTGACCATAGAGATTTACTTACAGGTTCGTTTACATAACAAACGCAAGTAACATCCAGTAATTAGGGCGCTAAAAACGGCGCTAACATGGTCAACCACCAAGGATAATGCGACGTAACAACAAGGTCCCCGTCCAGCCGTGAGGTTGCGCGGTGAGGGTTTGCACATGTCACTTTAATTTTGTGTCTTAACGGCTGTACGAAAACAGAGTTAGATACAATGAAAAGAATGTTAATCAATGCAACTCAACAAGAAGAGTTGCGCGTTGCCCTAGTCGATGGGCAACGGTTGTACGATTTAGATATAGAGAGTCCAGGACACGAACAAAAGAAAGCAAATATCTACAAGGGTAAAATTACCCGTGTTGAACCCAGCTTAGAAGCAGCGTTTGTTGACTACGGCGCAGAGCGTCATGGATTCCTACCCCTTAAAGAAATAGCCCGCACTTACTTCCCTAAAGGTTACAAATTCGAAGGCCGCCCTAACATCAAAGATGTGATTAAAGAAGGCCAAGAAGTTATCATCCAAATTGATAAAGAAGAGCGCGGCCAAAAAGGCGCGGCACTAACCACATTTTTATCGCTTGCGGGAAGTTACTTAGTGCTTATGCCAAACAACCCTCGTGCTGGCGGTATTTCTCGCCGAATTGAGGGTGATGAGCGCACTGAGCTTAAAGAGTCACTAAGCAAACTTGACCTTCCAGATGGCATGGGCCTTATTGTTCGTACCGCTGGTGTAGGTAAATCTTACGAAGAATTAGAGTGGGATTTAAAAGTTCTTCTTAAGCACTGGGAAGCAATTTCAGAGGTTGCTGAAGGTCGTGAAGCACCGTTTTTAATTCACCAAGAAAGCAACGTTATTGTTCGCGCTATCCGCGACTATCTACGTCGTGATATTGGCGAGATTCTTATCGACAAGACCAGCATCTACGAGCAGGCACTACAGCATATTCAGTTAGTCCGTCCTGATTTCGCAAGCCGTGTAAAGCTTTATCGCGGTGAAGTTCCATTATTTAGTCACTATCAAATTGAAAGCCAAATCGAGTCAGCCTTCCAACGTGAAGTTCGCCTGCCGTCTGGTGGTTCAATTGTTATTGACCCAACGGAAGCGTTGACTTCCATTGATATCAACTCTGCCCGTGCCACTAAGGGTGGCGATATCGAAGAAACAGCCCTTAACACTAACCTAGAAGCGGCTGATGAAATTGCCCGTCAATTACGCCTTCGCGATCTAGGTGGTCTTGTTGTTATCGACTTCATTGACATGACCCCCGTTCGTCATCAGCGTGAAGTTGAAAACCGCATGAAAGATGCGGTAAGAAGCGACAGAGCGCGTGTACAGTTAGGGCGTATTTCACGCTTTGGTCTATTAGAAATGTCACGCCAGCGCCTGCGCCCTTCTCTCGGTGAGTCTGCGCATCACGTGTGCCCTCGCTGTTCAGGCCACGGTACTATTCGCGGGACTGAGTCTTTGGCGCTGTCTATTCTTCGCATACTAGAAGAAGAAAGTATTAAAGAAAATACAGGGCAAATTGAAGCGCAATTGCCTGTACCCGTAGCAACCTACTTACTGAACGAAAAACGTAAGTCTATTCAGCTACTAGAAAAACGTCACGGTGTAGATTTGCTGCTCATTCCAAACGCGAACCTAGACACACCGCACTACCAAGTATTGCGTCGTCGCCCTGACGATGTGGTATCTGAAGCCAGCTACGACGTTGAGTTAATGCCTGCGGTAGAAGCAGAAACTGAAACGACGACTACGACGCCAGTTAAACGCGAAGAACCTGCGCTTAAGGGCCTAGTTGCACCAACGGCTGCACCGGTTGTTGCACCTAAAGAAGAGCCAGCGAAGAAAGCTGAAGACGTGCCTTCATTATTTGCGCGTATTGGAAAGTGGATCAGCGACTTGTTTGGCTCTGAAGGTGAAGAAGAGAGCAACAAAGACAAGAAACAGCAATCTACTGACACAAATAAGAATAGAAACAATCGCAGCCGCAATAACGACGACCGTCGTCGTAAGCCGCGCAATAAAAACCAGCGTCGTAATAACTCGTCTCAAAACAGAGACCAGAATAAAGACCAAGGTCGTGACGAGCAGCAGGATAATCGCAAAGCACGCGGTGATCAGCGCCAAGACCAGCGTCAAGATCAAGACGACAAGCGCAACAACAAAGGTCGCAAGCCACGTAAAGCGCAGCAGCCTCGCGACGAGCAGCAAAAGCCTAAACACGAGAAGCAAGAAGGCGAACAGCAAGAAAACCAAGCGCAGAAGAAGCGTGAAGTTGCTGAACGCAGAAAGCGCCGTGACAAGCGTCGTAGCGTTCGTGTAAAGAAAGATGACAATACGCCAAGCATTGTAGAGCAAACAGAAGCGCAAGCGGTACCTGCCCAGAACGGCAACGAAGCTGTAAAAGCACCTCAACAGGATGCAAAAGCGCAAAGTAAGCCGAAAGCTGACGCAAAGCCTCAAAAAGCGGTGAAAGCCGATGAGGTAGAAGCACAGTCAGGCAATACGGCTGCTCAGAAACAAGAAACGAAAAAACCAGCTAAAAAGCCAGTAGACAAAGCGTCTGAAGAAAAATCTGCACCAGAAGCCGACAAGGTTGAAGGCAGCCAAACAGATAGCGCTGACGCTACAGAGGCGAACAGCGAAGAAAACGGGCAAAAACGCGAAGGACGTGGTCGTTCGCGCCGTTCTCCTCGTCACGTACGTGCAGCTGGTCAGCGTCGTAAGAAAGAGTCTCAGCAAGTTGATGAAGCTGAAACACAAGCGAAGCAACCAGGCGAACTTGAGCCTCAAGAGCCAGAGACAAGCACAGTAGCTACGCAAACAGAAGCGCCGGCTGTTGAAGAAACTCAAGCACAGGAGCCCGGAAAGCTAGCGCCATCTGAAGAGCAACCAGCATCTAATCAAGAAAAGCAAGACACCGCGAACCTTGACGTTGAAGCGGTTCAAGACGAACTTCAGTTTGATGTAGAGCCTTCAGCGGGTAAGAAGCCTTTAGCGAAAGAACAGCCTTCAGCGGGTAAGAAGCCTTTAGCGGAAGAACAGCCTTCAGCGAAAGAACAAGCTTCAGCAGAAGAGACTCCTGTAGGAGGCAATACAACTTCAGCTGATGAGAACTCTGTCGCTAAAGCAGCCCCTCTTTCACAAGAAGAGGCGGTTGCAAAAGCGCAGGCTTCTACCGATAGCAGCACCTCATCTGATGAAGTAGCGTCTGAAGAGGCTGCCCCTTCTGAAGTGAAAGCGACGTCTGACAACGCGTCAGAACAAGCCGCAGAGGAAAGCGCTTCAGCATCGCCAGAGCAGGTTGAAATCAACCTTGCAGAAACAACCGAAGCAGCAGTAGAAACTAAAGCGAACGCACCGGTAGCGAAAGCGCCTGCTAAGCAACAGGTTTCAGAAACGTCAAGCTTAGCTGCAAGCGGTAAGGGTAAGCGCGGCGCATCTCATCCGATGGCGCTACCTGCTGAAGTTAACGACGCCTTTGTAGATGTTGCGTTAACGGCTAAAGCCGATAACGAACGTCCAGCGCTGGCCGTTTCGGGTAAAACAGCCGCAATGGCTCAGGCAGGCTCTCGAGCATCAGCGCCAACAACACTACCTAAGTCGGTTGACGCTGACGCAGTAGCGCAATAGCTAACCCGTTTACGCTAACAGTTTGTTAGCGTTCAATTAGTAAAATGCTTTAAAAGCCGCTTTCGAGCGGCTTTTTCATTTGCTAAATTATTTTGGAAAATTCATTTTTTAATTTACTTCTTAAGGCGTGTAATGAGCGATGTGGTAAGCGAAGCGTTTGTTCGGTGGTTAAGCGACGTAAGTGGCTGCGATGTGATAAACACCAGCATGATCCAGCCCCTATGGAGTGGCTACGGCGCATGCTTTAGGGCCCAACTAGCGCCGAATTCAGCTGCCAAGCTTAAAAACGTCGCCGGCAATCATCACAATAAAGCGCCAGGAGACAACGGTATTAGGCATGTAGTGGTAAAATGCGCCACGCCCCCTGATACCCTTGCTCACCCCAAAGGTTGGAATGGACAGGCCAGTGATGAGCGCAAACGCCACTCGTTTCGCGTGGAAAATAGCTTTTATAGTGCATTACAGACGCTCACCGATGACACGTGTCGCACCGCCACTTGCGTAGCTGATGACCAAAAAGGCGATTCAACATTGCTTGTTATGGAAGACCTTGCCCGAGGCGGCTATACCCACACGACAATGTCACTTTCAGTAGAAAGCGCCAAAACCGTTTTAAAGTGGCTAGCCCATTTCCACGCGCGCTTTTTGAACATAAAGTTCGAGGAAAATAAAAAGCGAGTGTTGCTATGGCATGAAGGCTCCTATTGGCACCTAGCAACAAGAGAAGAAGAATATCAGGCAATGCCTGATAGCCGACTTAAGCAAAGTGCTAGGGCCATAGCTAAACGGCTTGCCAACGCACGCTATCAAACCGTAATTCACGGCGATGCAAAAGTAGCGAACTTTTGCTTTACTCCAGACTACGCCGCTTGCGCCGCCGTTGATTTCCAATATGTCGGCCATGGCATAGGCGTAAAAGACGTCGCTTACTTCTTAGGAAGTGCCCTCCCTACCCAAGCGCAAATAACACACCGTGACGCTTTGCTAGGCACGTATTTCGGTGCGCTTGAAAGCGCGCTAAATACTCGCTTATCGACAAACGATACCCTTTGCTCTTTCGACCGTGATGATATCAAGCACGTTATAGAAGAATGGAAAACCTTATACCCGTTCGCATGCGCCGATTTCTATCGCTTTTTATCAGGGTGGAGCCCAACGCACTGGAAGATTGATGAGGAACTCCAGTATCAGACAGATATTGCATTATCTGCACTCGCAAATACGTAGTTCACCTCAACCTCTCTACCTATAATGATAAGAGGCATGTACGGCATCCCTTGTTTTGAAAACCTCTCGTGCTCCCTCCTATCTAGGTCAAGTGGAATACAAATAAATTGAAGGTATCGAATTAACCAAAGAGCAGGCTAAAACGGCTATTGTCACACCGCTACGTAGCCTTCCCCCACACCCAGACGTACGCGATGGCTTGCAGGCCCTAAAAGACAAGGGCATAAACTGGTAAGCCTTACCAACTCTTCTAATAAAGGCGTGTATACCCAGTTTAAAGATGCAGATCTACTGTCTTACTTCGACGAGCGACTTAGCGTTGAAGATATTAACTTGTACAAGCCCGATACACGTACCTATGAGTGGGCTATTGAAAAAATGGGCATAGCAGCAGAAGACGCTATGTTAGTCGCGGCTCATGGTTGGGATATTGCTGGCGCTAAACAAGCGGGCTGGCAAGCTGCATTTATCGCTCGCCCGGGTAAAGTGCTTTATCCATTGGCAATTGCACCAGATACCGTGGTAGGTGGTTTAGATGAACTGGTAACTCAACTGCCTGATGCCCAATAAATCGTTAGAACATCGACATACCGACCAGTCTAGCTAGATAAAGCCAGGGGTTTATGCCCCTGCCCTTTTCATATCAATATGGGGAATACCGTCTTCCAAGTACATCGTCGATGTGGCTTTGAATCCAAAGCTCTCGTAAAAGCGTCTTAAATACTCTTGCGCGCCAATTTCAATATCACAGCCCGGCCATAGCGCCTCACAGTGCTTAATAGCTTCGCACATAAGGGCCTTACCCGCTCCTTTCCCCCGAAAGGCTTCACTGGTCGCCACGCGGCCTATACTTACCGATGGATAACTGACGCCTTCACCAAGTAATCGTGCACATGCCACAAGTTTATTATTTTCAAAGCCCATTAAGTGGTGGGTTTGCGAATGACGGTCTTTTTCATCAAGTTCCGGATAGGGGCAGTTTTGCTCAACAACAAAGACATCGACGCGTAGCTTAAGTAGGTCGAAGAGTTGATGAGTAGTGAGTTCATTAAATGTAAGAGACTGCCAAGAAACCATGTTACCTCAATGGAATATCATCTTTAAAACGCTTATGTGCTGCGTTCATACAATTACTGCTTAGCCTTTGATGCACTAACCTTTCATCTGATTTTACAACGAACGCTAAGCAACGCTTTTTGTACATAGTAAACAAATACATTGAGCGGGAACATACATTCACGTCTCTTTTTTATTAGGGCAGTGAAATTTAAATCGTTATTTTTGGCAACGTGCTAGTTTAGTTAGGCGATAAAAATTTTAACTTTTAAATAGCCTCGCAATATATCCGTATAGATCCTCGTTTAATCGAATTCAGAGTTTTAGGCTATAGCTTTCATCCGTTTGAATCATTAATGTGTATCTACACTATGTATTGACTAAACGACAGGTCCACCGAAGAGTATGAGCGATAAACGGAATATTAAGCAATACGGCAACCCTGCTGGCGGATGGGGTGCATTAAAAAGCGTAACCCAAAGTTGGCTCCAGAGTGAAAAGCCGCTCAAAAACCTTCGGGCCATGCTAAAAACCAATCAAGATAAAGGCTTCGACTGTCCGGGTTGTGCATGGGGTGAGTCGCCAGAAAGCGGTTTAGTCAAGTTTTGTGAAAACGGGGCGAAAGCCGTAAATTGGGAGTCAACCGGTCGCTACGTAGGCCCGGAATTTTTCGCTGACTATACGGTGAGTGCGTTGAAAAAACACACTGACTACTGGCTCGAGTCTCAAGGCAGGCTAACCCACCCGGTCCGTTACAATAACCAAACCGACCGATATGAAGCCATCAACTGGGATGACGCGTTTGGCCTAATCGCTCAACACCTGAACGGGCTGAGCTCTCCGCATCAGGCAGAGTTCTATACGTCAGGGCGCGCTAGCAATGAAGCAGCTTATCTTTATCAATTATTCGTTCGCGCATTTGGCACCAATAACTTCCCAGACTGCTCAAACATGTGCCACGAAGCATCGGGTCAAGGAATGAAGCCCACCATAGGCGTAGGCAAAGGTACAGTCACGTTCGATGATTTCGAAAAGGCAGATACCATCTTTGTTATTGGTCAAAACCCGGGGACTAACCACCCGCGCATGTTAGAGCCACTGCGCGATGCGGTGCGAAGAGGCGCCCAAGTCGTTTGCTTAAACCCGCTAAAAGAGCGGGGGCTAGAAAAGTTCCAACACCCTCAGCACCCTATTGAAATGCTCACCAATGGTTCAACACCAACCAATACCGCTTACTTCAGGCCTGCCCTTGGCGGCGATATGGCAGTCATGCGCGGCATTGCTAAGTGGCTTTTAGCCTGGGAGCAGGAAGCAAAAGCGAACAATGCCCCTCCCGTATTCGACCACGACTTTATCAATGCACATACGAATGGCATGGATGACTATTTAACTGCTGTTGAATCGACCAGCTGGGAGCATATTGAAGCGCAGAGTGGTTTATCGAAAGAAGACATCCGCCACGCGGCAACTATGTACAAGCGCGGAGAACGGGTAATCATGTGCTGGGCTATGGGAATTACACAGCACAAACACTCTGTTGCTACGGTTCAAGAAATCGTGAATGTGCAGCTATTGCGAGGCAATGTTGGCAAGCCTGGCGCCGGTCTGTCGCCTGTTCGAGGCCATAGTAACGTTCAGGGTGACAGAACCGTGGGTATTAACGAAGTGCCGCCTAAAGCGTTACTCGACGCGCTGGAAAACAAGTTTAACTTTGTGGTACCACGAGAGAGAGGTCACAACACTATTCAAGCCATTCAGGCCATGGAACGTGGCGATGCCAAAGTCTTCATTGGCTTAGGTGGTAATTTCGCACAAGCCACACCGGATACGCCGCGCACCCACGCCGCATTATCAAAATGCGATTTAACTGTGCATATCGCCACTAAATTAAACCGTTCTCACTTAACGACGGGAAAAGATGCGCTTATTCTACCCTGTTTGGGTAGAACTGAAGTCGACATGCAGGCTAGCGGACAGCAAGGTGTTACCGTTGAAGATACCTTTTCAATGGTCCACCTATCCTATGGACAACTACCGCCGAGCTCACCTGAACTTCGCTCGGAACCGGCTATCATTGCGGGTATCGCAAAAGCCACGTTAGGCAATACGCCTGTAGACTGGGATCATGTAGTCAGTAATTACGACAATATACGCGACCTAATTGCCGATACCATTGAGGGCTTTAAAAACTTTAATAGCAAAGTGGCGAACCCCGGGGGCTTTCATCTAGGCAATGCGGCGAGCGAAAGACGGTGGCTAACACCATCGGGTAAAGCGGAATTTGCAGCCAATACACTGCCAAACTCGCTATTAAACGATGATGTAGTCGCTCGTGGCGAAAAACCAGACTTAATCTTACAGACATTGCGCTCTCACGACCAATACAACACCACGATTTATGGTATGGATGACCGTTACAGAAATGTGTTTGGCGCTAGAGATGTCTTGTTCGTCAATGAAAGCGATATTCGAAAACTGGGCTTCAATGACGGGGATAAAGTCGACATTACGTCTTTATGGAATGACGGAAGAACCCGTCAGATAAACCAATTTATGTTAGTGGCTTATGATATACCCCAAGGACAAGCCGCGGCCTATTACCCGGAAACCAACCCGCTGGTACCATTAGAAAGTTATGGTGACGGAACCTTCACACCAACGTCAAAATTTATTGCGATCAAACTTTCAAAGTCCGAGTCGGATGGACGAATTGCGGTCTCTGCAGTTTAAGCTTATCGAATTTGGCCCCGAGCACGGGGCCGTTTAAATGCTCTATACTCTTTAGCTTCGCGCCCCTTTAAACTTGTGGTGAATACGCTCTCGGTGAGTCATATTTAGGCACGTGGATAAGGGATACGCCATAGCGGTTGGCCCACTTAACTGATAATGCCGTAGGTGCTGAAAGGGTTACAAGCAAAGGTAATTTTGCTCTTATCGCTTTTTGCACGAGTTCTAAGCTACAGCGACTGGTTAGCACTACAAGGCAATCCTTCTGATAAAGTTTATTAGCCGCAATTGCCCCAATTAACTTATCAAAAGCGTTATGCCTTCCTATATCTTCACGACACGCAAGTACATTGCGCTCGGCATCAATATAGAGCGCGCCGTGCACTGCCCCACTTTGCTGCGCTAATGCTTGCGCTTGCGAAATTAGGTCTCGCAACCCTTCAAACCAGCTTGCTTCTGGTAGAGGCAATGGATCTACGGGTTGGAGTTGAGGCAAAGCGTTATCCAGCGCTTCGACACCACAAAGCCCACAGCCCGATGCACCTGCCAATTGCCGTTTATTTTCTTTTAACTTCCAAAAAGCCTGGTTAGCAATATCCACTTCAGCATTAATGTGCTCTTTGTGGTATGTCAACTCAATACCATAAAGCTGGCGGGGGTGCTCAATAATGTCGTTACTTAGACTGAAGCCAATAATAAAGTCTTCAATGTCTTTGGGCGTAACAAGCATTACTGCATAGTTGATACCGTTGTAACTAATGCTTAATGCGACTTCTTCAGCAAGAGTAAAACGTTGAGTTTCAGGTGTTCCATCTAAAACTAATGCGTGGTGTTCGGCGTTATATGTCATCAGGCCAATCACCTGGCGTATTAACATTAAGCCATTGTGCCTCATCCATACGGGTTATTTTTTCGTTCTGTTTTTCTTGCACGCCATTTACCCTTTTTGGGCGTGCAAGATTAGCTTCTTCAAGAGCAATGGCTTCTAGGCTTTCTAAGAATCCCACTACACGTCGCTCGTTTTGTTCGACCAAGTAGTGCGTTAGCATGGCGTTAGTATTGTGCATAACAGACAAGTAAAAAGGCAAAAAGCGGTTTTTCACATAAACCGACCGCTGGGCTTCCCGCCCTGCTGATACTAGCGTTTTCAAAAGCTGAGGCGTCATCTGGGGCATATCCACGGGAAGGACAAGCAATTCAATAGCGCTACCTTTGCCCGCATTTGAATTACATAAAACATCCAGTGCTGCATGCACACCACCCAGTGGACCTGCATCATCAATTTTATCATTTAAAAAATTTGGCGCATTACGGCTGATTAATACCTCATCACACCCTGCAGCCTTTAATAGCGATGACGCTCTCTCAATAAGCGTGCTTCCCTGATAACGCATAAGGGCTTTATCTTGTCCCATTCTGCGCGATTGGCCACCCGCTAACACGAGTCCGATAAGAGTTTTATTCACTTTATCCACTTTATGTTTCTCTCTTATCAAGCTTACCCTCATTATTTATTCTAAAAATTCAAAACACTGCTTAGCAATAGAAAGCTAGGCCTTGATTAGGTTACACAGATTGCAGAAGGCGCGCACTAGTTCGTAGAGGCTTTTTTCTTAGTACTAACCCGAATGAAAGTAGAAACAGCCATACCGTAGCAGCCCCATCAACCGCATGAGTAACAGTAGTCAAATAACCAATATCAGCAAACGACGCAACAGTGGTGTCGCTTAGTGTAATCGGGTAAGGCCCTAAATACCCTGTCATTAAGTCCGACGAACCACCAGGCCAAGGCTCATCCCAATGACTGTTAGCAGTACCTGCGCCTCCGCCCAGCTCTACAGGAATAAAGGTGGCGTCTTCGACAAACTCACGGCGGTAGATTTCCAAAGCGTATTCTCCAGTGTAGCGCCCTGTGCCATTGACGTAATTAGACTGGCTCCCTGCGATAAAAAAATCAGTCGTCCACAGAATGCCAAACCCGATAACATGAGCCATTTCGTGCACAATAACATCGAAAAGTGTGCCGTTATTTTCCATGTTATTAAGGTCTGCCGTATCAAAGCGCATGCGACCTTTATTCGCATAAACATAAGTACTGTCGGAAAGCTGAGTAATACTAGAAGGTCCAGCATTACCTAACACCCCGCCTGTACCATCAATCGGCGCTCCACTTGCCTCTATAATAATACTATGGTCAAAAGAGCTTTGAACGCCTATTAAATATGATTCCCAATACGCGATTGCATCATCAAAGATGCTGGATTGTGAAGGTGTTAAGCCCCCAAGATCATTAATAGAAATTTTAAAAAGCCCTGCATGTGTAGGAAGTGATATACACAGTGAAACAACAACTAAAACCAACTTAGGTAAACCCTTCATGGTTTCCCTCCAAATTTTAACAACCACGTGCAATGCAGCTAATAACGGTGAGCAATACGAATAAGCCCTAACAAATATAGTCTAGAAATCAAAAGAACGACGTTATCTTTAGTAATTTATGTAGCGGCAAAAATGAGGATTCTAAAAGTATTTCTCGCAAGAAAGATTAATAATTATAAAGCGTTACCATCAAGATAACGTTATTAACACAATGGTTTCAAACTTGATGGTATTAAGCACGCTCAATCAAAAACGCCGTGCGAGTAGCAATACATTAAAATTTAATTTGGTTAGATAAATACTAGGTAAGATTACCCACCACCTGACTGCATAACAACCATAAGGTGGTGAGTTTAGAAGGGCTACCAGGTCAAATCGTCTGGAATTTCGTAATCGGCATACCAATCGTCTTCAGCTTCGTCTTTGCCGTCGCTACCACTTTTATCTAAGTCGGCGCGATAAATAACAGACGCTTCATCGCGCTGAGCTATTTTGTCTGCAACCGGAGTGGGAACCAGTTCGTACGCATCGTCTAGCATAACCACGGTTAGTCGACCTTTCGTCACCTGCTTGTGTATTTCTTCACTCACGTACATGCGTTTTACTACGTTGTCGTGGGTAAAATTAAGCAAGGTTTCGCCCTTACGTGGCTGTTTGTTTACGGTAATAAGTTGTCTTACTTGTGCGGCTATCGAGCGTCTTTCCCTTTCCTGTTGTTGAAGCTGATTAAGCTCTCGAGAGCGCGCTTTTTTCTCTTCAGCCGCTTGCTGCGCCGCTAATGCTGCTTCATCTACCACAGGCTGCTTTTGCTTATTTTTCTGTTTTTGTTTTTTGCGTTTATCTGCGCGCGCTTGTTTCGCAGTCGCTTTATCAGCCAATCCGGCTTTTAAAAGTTGATCTTGTAAAGAGGCCATAACTCACTCTCTATTAATGTAGTAATTAGCCTTGCATAAAATATGTTGCAAGACCTAACAAATATTCAAGAAGTAATAAGCCCGAATAAATTCGGGCTTATTTTTTTACGCTTCACAGTATTGTATTAGCTTTGAATTATTTTTTCTTCGCTTTCGACTTGGCAGCCGGCTTTTTAGCCGCTTGCTCTTGCCACTTGCCATCGTCGTACCATGCAGACCAGCCCGTCGCTTTGCCGTTTTCATTTTCCGACATCACATACTGCTGCTTTGTCTTTCTACTGTAGCGAACTATTGCAGGGTTTCCGTCAGGATCGGTTTTCGGCGCATCTGCAAGATAATAGAATTTCGGCGAAATTCTATCTCTAAAGCGTGCCAGTTCTTCCACTTTCGGTGCACGAGTTTCGCGCGATTTAGGGAAGTTGTGGGCCGCTAAGAAGATGCCCGACGCACCGTCACGTAGCATAAAGTGAGCATCAGATTTTTCACACGGTAGCTCAGGTAAATCTACTGGGTCTTCTTTAGGTGGTGCAGCTTCGCCGTTTCGTAAAAGCTTACGGGTATTCTTACACTCTTCGTTGGTACAGCCAAAGTATTTACCGAATCGACCGTTTTTAAGCTCCATATCGCTGCTGCACTTATCGCATTCGATAATCGGGCCGTCGTAGCCTTTAATCTTAAAGGTACCCGCTTCAACCAAGGTTCCATCACAGGTAGGTGTATTACCACAAACGTGTAGCTTACGGGTTTCATCTACCAAGTAACTGTCCATGGCGGTACCACATTTAGGGCAACGCTTTTTAGAACGAAGGGCTTCGGTTTCAAGCTCTTCTTCGTCATCTACCTTAACGACTTCATCGCCAGGCGTTAAGTTCATGGTATTCGTGCAGCGCTCTTTAGGCGGCAAGTTATACCCAGAACAACCTAAGAATACACCCGTTGACGCGGTTCTTACGTTCATTTCACGGCCGCATTTGTCGCACTCAATACCCGCTGGTATCGCCTGATTTAGGCGCATACCGCCTTCTTCAGGGTCTTTCTCTGCGTTTAGAAGCTTACCGTAAAACCCACTGTAGAATTCATTGAGTACGTCTTTCCAGTCTTTGTTGCCTTCAGCAATATCATCGAGATGTTGCTCCATGTTGGCCGTAAAGTCGTAGCTCATTAAGTCGTCGAAGTTTTCCATTAGACGATCATTAACGATCTCGCCCATTTTCTCGGCATAAAAACGCTTGTTCTCTAAACGTACATAGCCGCGGTCTTGAATGGTTGAGATAATACTCGCGTAGGTCGACGGGCGGCCAATACCGCGTTTTTCCAGCTCTTTTACCAAAGACGCTTCGTTAAATCGTGCCACTGGTTTTGTGAAATGCTGCTTAGGATCAAGTGCTTTCAAGTCAAGCACATCGCCTTTCTGCACATCTGGCAACATTAATTCTTCATCGCCTTTTTTGCGAAGCTGTGGCTGCACGCGCGTCCAACCGTCAAACTTAAGTACACGGCCTTTGGCGGTTAGCTCGTAATCACCCGCAGCCACTTTGATGGTGGTTGCGTCGTACTTCGCTGGCGTCATTTGACAGGCCAAAAATTGTCGCCAAATCAGCTCGTAAAGACGCTGAGCGTCACGTTCCATATCACCTAAACTAGCAGCGCTGATATTGACATTAGACGGGCGAATCGCTTCGTGCGCTTCTTGCGCGCCTTCTTTGCTGCCGTAGCGAATTGGGGAATCTGGTAAATACTTGTTACCGAAATTATCGGAAATATACGCTCGAGCACTATCTAGCGCTTCTTGACTCAAATTTGTCGAGTCGGTACGCATATAGGTGATGTAACCCGCTTCATAAAGACGCTGCGCCATCATCATGGTTTTCTTAACACCAAAGCCAAGTCGCGTACTTGCCGCTTGCTGCAGTGTAGACGTGATAAACGGCGCTGATGGGCGGCTTTGCGTTGGCTTCGATTCGCGGCTTTCTACCGTGTATTTCGCACTTTCTAAATCAGCCAGTGCTTTGTCGGCTTCTGCCTTATTTTTTGGCTTAAACCCGTTGCCTTGATACTTAGCCACCAGCATCCGTAGTGCCGCTTTTTCTTGGCTGGTCAGGTCGGCGTGCACATCCCAAAACTCTTCCGGCACAAACGCTTTAATTTCTCGCTCGCGCTCCACCACTAAGCGTACTGCTACCGATTGAACACGTCCTGCAGATAGGCCTCGGGCAATCTTTTTCCAAAGCAGGGGCGACACCATAAAGCCCACAACACGGTCTAAGAATCGGCGTGCTTGCTGCGCATTGACACGAGATATATTTAGCTCACCCGGGTCTGAAAACGCATCTTGAATCGCGTTTTTGGTAATTTCATTAAACACCACACGCTGATACGTTTTATCTTTTTTACCCAGCAACTCCTGCAGATGCCAAGCGATGGCCTCTCCCTCGCGATCCAAATCGGTTGCGAGATAAATGGTGTCTGCGTCTTTCGCTAATTTTTTAAGCTCGTTAACGACTTTTTCTTTACCTTGTAATACTTGGTAGTGCGCTTTCCAGTCTTTCTCTGGATCCACACCCATTCTGTCTACAAGCTTCAAATATTCATGACGTCGAAGGTATTCTTGACGCGCTTCTTCGCTTAAAGTTTTGAGTTCTTTAGCCGGTTTTTTAGGCTCTACTTTGCCTAACGCCTTCGTTGGAAGATCTCGCACATGGCCAACCGAACTTTTTACGATAAAATCTTTACCAAGATATTTATTTATCGTTTTTGCTTTGGCTGGTGACTCGACTATGACCAGTGATTTTGCCATATAATTGAACTAAACCTATTGATTTTAAATGACTATTTACGTCAATTTCTGAAATTTGGAGTAACCTTGCACTATATATAGGGTACTCGCTCTTTTTTAACATATATCTACAAAGTGAATGGAAAACAAGATCTTCTTCATACTTATTCTTCACTTCGCTCTAATCGCACCCAAATTCTGTACAATAAACAACCAGCGCGATTGGCATTGCCCTTAAAAGCCGTATAATGCCAGCCATTCCAACCTAGCCTAACAATGGTTACAGGTTCAAAAAGTGCATCGTTTAACTTAGCGCTACCGATTGTAAATATGGTTGTCGATGACAAACACTTCCGTCATATGAAGTATAAAAGTAGCACATAGGTCAAGCGTGGAAACACCAATAATGAGGGAAAGTATGAAGCAGTTTGAAGTTAACTTTGACGGTCTAGTAGGCCCAACCCACAATTATGCCGGTCTGTCTTTCGGTAATGTGGCTTCCCTGAACAACGCCAATGCAGTAAGCAGCCCTAAACAGGCAGCTAAACAAGGTTTGGCTAAAGCGAAGGCCCTAGCTGATATGGGTATGATGCAGGGTGTGTTAGCACCGCAAGAGCGCCCAGATATTGCAGCATTGCGTCGCCTTGGCTTCACCGGTAATGATGCACGTGTGCTAGAAAGCGCTGCAAAGCAGTCTCGCGAGATTTTTCTTGCTTGTTGCTCTGCCAGTAGCATGTGGACCGCAAATGCTGCCACTGTGTCTCCTAGCGCCGATACTGCCGATGGACGTGTTCACTTTACCCCTGCAAACTTGACGAATAAGTTTCACCGTTCGCTCGAACCACAAGTGACCGGTAATATCCTGCGTGGCACCTTTGCCAATGAAAAACACTTCGCTCACCATCATCACCTGCCAGATAACGAACATTTTGGCGATGAAGGTGCAGCCAACCATACGCGACTTTGCAGTAACTATGGACAAGCTGGCGTAGAATTGTTTGTTTATGGCCGTCATGCTTTTGATACCAGTAAGCCTGCGCCAACAAAGTACCCTGCCCGTCAAACCCTTGAAGCATGCCAAGCCATTGCGCGTTTGCATGGTCTGGATGACGATGGCGTAGTTTACATGCAGCAGAATCCAGACGTTATAGACCAAGGCGTATTCCACAACGACGTCATCGCTGTAGGTAATCAAAACGTGTTGTTCTTCCACGAACAGGCGTTTTATCAAAAAGACGCAGGCTTAAAAGAACTTCAAGCAAAATTTGGCAGTGAGCCGCTTTATTTCATTGAAGTTCCAACGTCAGAAGTGTCGGTATTAGACGCGGTTAAAACTTACTTGTTCAACACCCAAATCATTACCCTTCCAAGTGGCGACATGACCATTATCGCGCCAACTGAATGTCAGGAAAATGAGGCGGTTAAACGCTACTTAGACAAGGTGGTAACGCTAGGCACGCCCATTAAGTCGGTCAACTATTTTGACGTTAAACAAAGCATGCGCAACGGTGGCGGCCCGGCTTGCTTACGTCTGCGCGTAGCAATGAACGACCAAGAGCTTGAGGCCGTTAATCAGAACACATTAATTAACGACACTCAGTTTGCTCGCTTAAACACATGGGTAGATAAGCACTATCGCGATGAACTAAGCGAGGATGACTTGCGCGATCCGCAGTTGCTAATTGAATCTCGCACCGCCCTAGATGAGCTTACGCAAATTCTTAAGATTGGCTCGGTTTACCCGTTCCAGCAGGGGTAAATGATATTAGTAAGCCCGTTACTCGAGAGAATAACGGGCTTTTTTTATTTCCGACTTAAGGTACAGGATCTTTTACAGGACATTCACCTGCTCCAAACGGATTAGCGGGAGGGCTTCTTCCTTCATCGGTTATATCATCAGCAAGAATTTCTAATTGATACTTCATAGAAGCTTGGGCTTCACTTCCAGTTGATTGCCCAAACACAGTAATTTCAGCAAAATACCATACCGCGTAGCTTTCAGGGTAACGGTATTCAAGCTCAGCAAAACCATTTTCGTCCGTTACTCCATTATTTGAAAGAGTTACAGTACCAACGATACCAGGAGTTAATTGCTGGTCTTCATTTGTGTCTTCCCCCTCATCGAGTATCCCATTGTCATTTTCATCCTCGTTGTCACACTGGAAAACATCTACAACGTTCCAGATCGAGTCTACATCGTTGTAAACCCAGCGACCTTTCAAATAAACTCCGTCTTCATTGTATTTAACAGGATTTATTGAAGCTGTAAGGTTAACGTTACTAACAGGACGACCTGACGAATCTGATACAAATACAGCAAACTTTTTGAGATATGACGTTGTGGAAGGCGTTTCTATTTCATTACCAGTCCCAATAACAATATCAAAAGCTCGCGCCCCAACGGTAAGTGCGACTTCATCAGAAATTGATTCGTCATCTGCTATCGAAGCAGTAATAATAACAGCCTCATTAGATGACACAGAACCTGAAGTAAACACCGTAGTTGCAATACCTTTGCTATCCGTAGTTGCTTGAGAAGGAGAAACAAAGCCTGTTGACACATCGGATACTGTAAAGTTGACCACGCTGTTTTTTACCAAGTTGTTATTGACATCCCTAACAACGGCGCTAATTGTACTCGTTTGCCCATCGGGGCCAAGGTTGTCTAATGTTGCATCAGCAATAATGGTAGCTGGCGTGGTTGCTATAAACTCAATTTGAGTAAGTGCTGAAACCAACACATTGCCGCTTCCGTCGCTTGCTGTCGCTGTAATTGAAGAGATGCCAGCATTGTTGGCGCTAATATCAATACTTGCTTGTCCTTCTGCATCGGTTTGTACTGTTGCGTTGCCGTCAATTACGCCACGAGATGCGCTAAACGTTACGTCTTGCCCAACTACCGGCGTATTGTTTTGACGCCACTGTACCGTAATGGTTTGAGACTGACTGAGGGGAACTTCTTCTGTTGGTAGGTTTACAAAATTAAATTCATCTTGCTGTACCTTCACCGTAAACGTTGTTTCTGCATTAAGTGCAGAGGCCGTAATAGTGTCTTCACCTGAGGTTGAAGCTGTGTACGTTACTGTTGCTTGACCGTTTGACCCCGTGTTAACAGAGGTGCTGCTTAACGCGCCGTTCGCAGCAGTCAGTACCACGTCTTGATTCGGAATAGACGTGCCATCAGAATCTTGTACGCGAATGGTATAATCCACGCTATCGTTCAAGATTACCGAAGATGCACCGTTTATAGTCACTTGCGTACCGGAAATCGTGATTTCAACCGTTTGAGAAAGGCTGCCAGCACCAGCAGTAATGGTAATAGTGCGGTTTGACTTGTCGTTTTGGGACGTCAGTATCGCTCGGGCAGTGCCGTCAGCCGTAGTTTCAGGCTGGGTTAATTGAAGCTCAACGCCATCGCCTGTTTGGGCTGAAAAGCTCACTTCAACCCCTTCCATCAATACGCTTTGTTCGTTTTTAACTAACGCAATCAACTCTACTTCATCGCTACCGCTTGAAGCCAATTGAATATTGTTAGCATAAAGTTCAAGAGAGGCCGGTTCTTCACTTACTGTGGTGCTGCCTTCAGAACTGAAGGTCGTGGAATCTGTCTCGCCAGTAGCTAAGGTAGCGGTAACTTCGCCGTCGCCAGAAGCACTACCCACCGACATGCCTAACGTTGCTACACCGTCAGCATTAGTCAACGCCGTGCCAGTATCGTTAGAAAACGTAGCCAGTTCGTCGTTGCTGAGTGAAAAGGTAAGTAGAAGATCTGCCTGTGGCTCACCTAACGAGTTCGTTACTGTTGCCATCGCAACCAATGAATTACTCGAAGAAAGGCTATTGTCGGCCTCGCCACTCTCATTTTGTAGCGTTAATGCAACGCTAATGGACGTGGGGTCTGTGCCACTAACCGCCGTAGCAGAAAAGGTCGTTGTGCCTGTTTCGCCACTTCCAAGTGCAGCGGTAATTTCACCATCACCCGACGCAGTACTTGCGTTTAGGCGCAGCCTAGCCACCCCACTTGAATTAGTACGCGCAGTACCTGTGTCATTGCCAAACTCGGCTAACGCTTCGTTACTTAGCGTAAATGTTAATAACGCATCGCTGTACGGGTTACCGTCTTCATCTGTTACCGTCGCGACAGCGAACAAGCTGTTGTCTTCTGATAAATTGTTATCGCTTGCTCCACTTTCGTTTTCCAGTGATAAGGAAATTGAATAAGAGGGTGTGGTTCCGCCGTCTCCGCTTCCGTTATCCGTGTCATCCCGAGAGACTGACGAGCCGCCTCCACCACATGCTGTTAGCATAAATAATGCGCTAATTAGGCTTAGCGTTTTCGCTAATGTCGACATAATTCGTTCCTGAACCTCTTTTATTGACAATTGCGTCGTTTTTTATGTTTAAAAATCAACTGAATCTGGCACACTACGAAAGATTAAAAATATAAAAATGCACAGGGAACATTAATGTCTTCATCTGCACATAAATATAGTTTAACCGCTCGAATATTTATCGGCATGGCTGCCGGTATCTTGACTGGTGTCTTTCTCCAATTATTGTTTGATGATAGCGGAGATTTTACTTTTTCGATATTCGGTTTCGAATTCTCAACGTATAACATTCTTGTAGAAGGTATATTTTCTACTCTCGGCCAAATATTTATCGCTAGCTTAAAAATGCTAGTGGTACCGCTGGTGTTTGTTTCCCTTATTTGTGGAACCAGTACGTTATCTGACCCAAGCAAGCTAGGCAGACTTGGAGCGAAATCTGTTGGACTCTATGTTGTCACAACCGCGATAGCGATAACACTAGCCATGAGTATAGCTTTAGTGGTTTCTCCCGGTGATGGCCTAAATTTAACCACGGAAACATCGTTCCAAGCCAAAGAAGCTCCAAGCCTTTCTGATGTTATTGTAAATATGTTCCCTAGCAACCCCATTAACTCTATGGCGCAAGGTAACATGCTTCAAATCATCGTGTTCGCTGTGCTGTTTGGTATAGCCATGGCCATGACGGGCGATGCAGGCAAACGCCTTACTGCTGTTTTCGAAGACATTAATACCGTTATCATGCGCTTGGTTACTATCATTATGAACCTTGCACCCTATGGCGTTTACGTGCTTATGGCTAAGCTTTTCTCTACCATTGGTGGCGAAACTATTTTAAGCCTAGCCAAGTATTTCTTCTTAGTCTTCGGCGTGTTGATTCTGCACGGCCTGGTAACCTATTCGGTACTGCTTAAAGCGCTGGCAGGTTTGAACCCACTTATTCTAATGAAGAAGATGCGCGATGCAGCGCTATTTGCTTTTAGTACATCAAGCAGTAGCGCCACGTTGCCAGTTACCATGGAAACGGCAAAAAATAAATTAGGGGTAGGCAACTCAGTCTCTTCGTTTACCCTGCCGTTAGGTGCAACCATTAACATGGATGGCACCGCCATTATGCAAGGCGTGGCAACGGTATTTATTGCCCAGGTTTACGCGGTAGATTTAAGCTTAAGTGACTACATGATGGTAGTACTTACCGCTACACTCGCGTCTATCGGAACCGCTGGGGTACCCGGCGTAGGCCTTATCATGCTTGCCATGGTATTACAGCAGGTGAACTTACCCGTTGAAGGTATAGCCCTTATTATCGGTGTAGATAGACTACTTGATATGACACGAACTGCTGTCAATATCACGGGCGACTGTATGGTGTCGTGTGTGGTTGCGAAGAGCGAGGGCGCCTTAGATGAAAGTATCTATAACGACCCTAAAGCGGGGTTAAAACAAGAAGATGTTGATTTTGAACACTTCGAGAAAAATACGTAATACGTGTTTAAACAGTATCAATAAACGTAAGGCCAGCATACTGCTGGCCTTTTTGTTGATGGCTTGTTGTAAAGGGAATAGAAGGTATTTAGACCCACACTGCCCTTAATGGAACTACGCGAATTTAAACGTTATAGAAGAGCTATACCGCCTTGCCCCTTTTCCATGTTGAAGCTTAATGCAGCGCTGATGACGGCGAAATATTCGCTGCTTTTTGCGCGGGGTAAAGGGTTGCACCAACACTTAGGAGCATCGCAACGATCATTGTTACAACTACATCTTGCCAATGCATGCTAGACGGCAAAAAGTCGATAAAATAAATATCGCCAGACAGAATCTCTACCCCAAGGCCTGACTCGATAAAGCGCACAATCTCTGACAAATTAGGAGCAACGATTACAGCCAGCGCTACACCAACCGTAACACCGACCACACCGTTTATTACACCTTGGAGCACGAAGGTATTGCGAATTAACGTATCTGTGGCTCCCATTGTTTTAAGTATGGCGATGGACGCCTGTTTGTCTCTCACTGCCATTACCAATGACGACACAATATTAAAACAAGCAACGGCGATAACCAGCGTAAGGGCAATATAAACCACTGCACGCACTAGCTGAATATCGCTATACAAGTGTCCTTGGGTACGTGTCCAATCAGACATATAAACCGCTTGCGGATAGCTATATCCGATATCGCGCATAGTATCGTAAGCCGAGAATGGGTCTTTCAATGTAAACTGTATGCCCTGAGCTTTAGAGGTTATGCCTATGGCCTGTGATGCAGTTTCAAGGTGCATTAGGCCGAGCTGATTATCAAGCTCCCCTCCGACAGACAACACACCTGCTATTTTAAGGGTAATGGAACGCGGCGCTTTAAAGGTTAAGTCCTGCGTGGTTTGAGGGATCAAAATTTGAACCGTATCGCCAATAGCAAGGTCCATCGAGTCCAAAATCCCCTTTCCAACAATTAACCCGTTTTCTTGGGTACTAAACCTTGCCCAGTCATTTTTCGTTACCCGTTCGGCATACTTTTCTTTCACGCTATTAACGGGTATACCCGTTACGCTAATGGCTTTAAGCTCACCTTTCGACTGCAGCATGCCCGTTAAGCCAGTATAGGGTGTTACCCTGTCTAAACGGCTATCTTGAGAAAAGCGATATAGCTGAGCCTCTAGATTTTCGATACCGCTTTCACTTTTACTGTAAATCTCACCGTGGGGGACCACGCTTAAAATTCGGCTAGTTAGCTCTTTTTCAAAGCCGTTCATCACACTTAGAAGCACAATAAGTACAAAACAGCCCAAGCCTATACCAATGGTAGAAGACATTGAAATAAAGGAAATAAAGCGCTGCTGAGAACGCGTTTTTCTAAACTTTTGGGCAAGCTCAAAGGCGAGCATCTTGGCGCTCCTTACTCTCAGCGTCACTGGCTAAGCGGCCATCTTTTATCTTAAGTACTCTGTCCATCTTTGCAGCCAGCGTTATATCGTGCGTTACCACAACAAATGATGTCCCTTTCTTCTCGCTCAAACTCGTGAGCAGCTTGTAAATTTGCTCACCCGTAGAATCGTCAAGGTTGCCTGTAGGTTCATCTGCCAAAACCACAGAAGGCTCGGTGACCAGCGCTCGGGCGATAGCCACTCGCTGGCGTTCTCCGCCAGACATGGCAGAAGGCAAGTGTTCAATACGGTGAGACAACCCCACTTCTTCAAGCATGTCTCGCGCCTTAGCTTGGGCTGCTTTTGGTGAAAGCCCCCTAATACGAAGTGGCATGGCTACATTTTCTAACGCTGTGAATTCACCTAAAAGATGGTGAAACTGGTAAATAAAGCCCATTTCGTCGTTGCGTAGCTTTGCTAACGCGTTACTCGACAACTGGCTAAGGGATTTTCCATTGAATTGGACGTCGCCACTTGTTGGTTTATCTAACCCTCCAAGTATATGCAAAAGCGTACTTTTACCTGAGCCAGAGCTTCCCAAAATCGCGACGTGTTCGCCGGCTTTTATTGAAAGTGATACATCGTGTAATACGGGGGTGGCGTTGCTGCCATCTTGATAGGTCTTATTTATATTACGGCAAATTAGCACGTCTTGCATGCGCGTTTTCTTCTACATTTTTAGGTCGGTGAATGGTAGCGTTAAACACTACCAACACCAACCGAAAAATAACAGAGATAAAACCCGTTATTAGGTATCTTGAACGCTTTTAGCAAGTGCGCTTGCAGATTGTGGCTTACCAAACAACCAACCTTGCCCAAACCCAATTGTTAAGCCCTTGAGTTCCTTCGACTGTTCGGCATTCTCAACCCCTTCTGCAATGAGTTCTACATTCAGACCTTTAGCAATACTCACAATGTGAGGAATAAGTGAAGAACGAATACTGTTATCTTCCATATCCATAACAAAGCTGCGATCAATTTTGAGGAAGTCACAGTTAAGGGTTTTTAACTGACTTAAATTCGAATAGCCTACACCAAAGTCATCAATAGCAAACAAGAAGCCTTTACTCTTAAGCGACTTAATATGTTTAACCGCGCTGTGCGTAGCAATCTGCTCGTCTTCGGTGATCTCTAAAACTAATTTGAAGTTTTTGTCGTTCATTCCTAGAGCAAAATCTAAATCCAGGCATCCTTCACGGGTAAAATCGAAGGGAAATAGGTTGAAAGACACCTTAAACCCTTCCGGTATATCGGGGTTTTCGTTTAGCTCTTTCATTGCTGTAGTGATCATGTCAACGGTGAATTCCCAGGTCATATCCTGCTCTTTTACCTGTGGGATAAATTCATCTGGGTAGATTGGACCAAACTCATCCTCAAACCGGCTTAGCACCTCACAACCAATAACCTTGCCCGTTTGTAGATCTACAAATGGCTGGTACAGGCAGTAAAACTTGTGTTCCTTTAACCCTTTGCTCACTCGTGACTCAAGAGAACGTCTGCGCCTTAAATAGTTAAACGTGAGCATATGAGTTAATGCTGCGGTCATCAACATAGCAAAAACGAATAACACAATTTTGCCCATATGCAGGTCTAGCACCCTGCCATGATCAGAGCGTACTTTAAGGCACGTATTTGTGTAACGTTCATCGCACAGAATAAACCTTAAAGAAAAATACCCCGTGCGCGCGTCCATATCTTCCTGGCTAAGCGTTGAGTCGACAAGGCCGGGATTGCCAGCCATGTGATAAAATTTATCGCCATTGTAAAAAAGCTGCCAGTCTTGGGTATAGCTGTAGCCGATCACACTATCCATGTCGAGTACGGCGTTATATCGGCCTCGCTTAACGATGGTACCCGTTGCTTGTTTGTCAAAAAGCTGTAGCGGTGTATTAATCCAAAAAGCATCATCGAGCTGTGTATAGAAATCCGGTTTATCTTCTTCAATAGGCTCGTCTAAAATACCTAAATAGGTACTACACAACAATTTGTCGTTTTGATAAAAGCCAATTTCCTTTACGAAGCGAGAGCGAAACAAAGTTTTTCGCATTTCGGAAAGGTTTGCTACATCACAAGATTCGTAGGGTAAGGCATTTAGATAGTCGAGGGTAATCTCTGCGTCTCTGAACACTACTCGTACGTTATCTAGGATCTCTTTAGCACGACTTTCTTCCTGTTCTCGTACAAATATGAACATGATGATGGCAAGAAGGACCGTCACACCTAATACACTGAGCAAAGAAACGCCGATAGCTTTCAGATTGTCTGCAAGAAAATATTGTTTTTGGTCGCTTTTATTCATAAGTCCTGTTGTTTTCAAAGCACTAACGGCGTAACTCTAGTACAAATATAAAAAAAAACACTACGACTTTAGGGCATGTTGCTGCTTGTTTTGCAGTTTCTATATAAAACAGGCTCAGATGAGTAAATAGGTAGCGATAGATACACGAATGTCAAATGACGAAAACGCGAACCATAGCACGAAGCATGTAACGACATTAAGAGAAAATTAATTAGTAGAAATAAGAGATTTAGTGCGTTGTTCCCCAGGAGGGGGAATAGACTGCATAGAAAGCTTATCATTAATGGCGGAGCGGACGGGACTCGAACCCGCGACCCCCGGCGTGACAGGCCGGTATTCTAACCAACTGAACTACCGCTCCGCATAATGGGAAGTGCGCTTTATTCGATTAATGGCGGAGCGGACGGGACTCGAACCCGCGACCCCCGGCGTGACAGGCCGGTATTCTAACCAACTGAACTACCGCTCCACATAATCGAGATTGCGCTGTATAACTAAATGGCGGAGCGGACGGGACTCGAACCCGCGACCCCCGGCGTGACAGGCCGGTATTCTAACCAACTGAACTACCGCTCCGAAGACCTTTTAGTTATACCATTGAAAG